>CDZO01001371.1_pt1 | contig 107860 bp, 98 predicted proteins | sample 480641 | NCBI WGS metagenome assembly CDZO01 (sample SAMEA3182088, study PRJEB8094) | gut metagenome | biome: human; feature: gut; material: Stool; isolation source: human stools | place: Canada | collected 2013-02-05
GGCTTATACAGGTATAGCCTGAGGCTTCCCAACCAGCCAAAACATAAATCACCACCGAAAGGATTGACAGACTTTCTAAGAGGTATCGCCAGCCAGAAGGCCGGCTCCCAAGGAGGAAACGTCAATGATCCTGCCTTCAGTGATTATACCTCTATATTTTGTCTGGTGCATTAAGGAAACCTCAGACACGGTAAATATGTCCTATAACTTCTGATGGAGGGGGAACTCCTCCTTCCGTTATATCTATATAGATTTATTAGATTGGACTTTGTAACTATTAACCAGTAGTCGTTCTTGACTACACCATTATTATACTAGGAGGCTATATGATGTACAGATTACTGATTGTTGACGATGAACAGGTGATTCGGCAGAAGTTAAGCGGGTTTCCCTGGGAGGAAAACGATATCCCCAAAGGGGTTGACAAAAACGTTAAAATGTGCGGCCGCGCTCACTATTGATGAATTTTAGAGGTAGTGAGCGCGGCCCTTGAAATTGGAGACAGAAACATCAATCCAATTCCAAGGAGGTACATTATTATGTCACATGAAGACATCAAAGCTGCTTTTGCTGACGCCGTCAGCCATGTCGTATCCAACATCTCCCAGTATACGGCCAGTCCCGGCAGGGATTTCACCCGTTCCAGAAAAATGAGGGCCGACAGGCTCATCTCCTTCCTGGTTTCCTGCGGCTCTTCCGGCACCAGGATAGAACTGCTTGATTTCTTTGGCCTGCAGGCAGGCTCATCATCCGCCTCTGCCTTTAACCAGCAGCGGGCCAAACTCCGACCTGAAGCATTGGAAGCCGTCTTCCACCGTTTCAACTCAGCCCTCCAGGCCGGTGCAGGACCAGGCTTCCGTTTCGTTGCCGCGGATGGCTCGACCTTCACCTTTTTCAGCAGGCCTTCCTTTGCTTCCCCGGAATACTTTGTATCAGAAGGACATTCCGCGAAAGGCTTCTACAGCATGCACCTGAATGCCCTCTATGACCTCCAGAAGCACACCTATCCTGCCGCGCTTATCCAGCCCGTCCACTACAAGGATGAATTCCGGGCCTTCTGCGATATGGTCCACCGGCTCCACACGCCACCGGGTACCAGGGATGTCTTCATCGGCGACCGCGGGTACTGCTCTTATAATAAGATGGCCCATGTCATGGAAAAGGGACAATATGATATTGCCAATATTGGTTTACACTTTTTTCTCAAGGATGTTCGATCTATGCTACCTCCTGTAATGAATCATAGTATTGCTTACGCTGAATCATCGGAGGTAAACCACCATTAGCAGAACAGATTCTTCGGTTATTCCAATTGCTGATGAAGTATCTCCAGATGAGTGTTTTTAACTGTTCTACTGTCATTGAAGTGGTATCGTAACGTCCATAAAGTAATTCTTCTTTGAATCTTGCCCACATGCTTTCGCATCTGGCATTGTCATGGCATCTGCCACCAGCATTATTCATGCTTTGGAGAATGCCATATTTACTGATTGCTTTACGATATAACTTACTTGTGTACTGTGTACCCCTGTCGCTGTGAAAAATAGCTCCCCGGAGCATTGGATACGCTTTGCAGGCATTATCTAAGGTTTGTTCACAAAGGGTAGCTTTCATATTTGTATCCATGGCAAGCCCCAATACTGCTAAATCATAGCAGTCGAAGATAGCCGAAACATAGAGTTTTCCATCAGAATCCTTTATTTCAGTCATATCGGTAATGCATTTTTCGGGGGGCTTTTCCGCTGTGAAGCCACGCTTTATCAAATCATCTGATTTCCGGGCTTCTTTATCAGCTTTGGTAATGCCATTAGGCTTACGCTTTGGTTTGTGATTAAGACCAATTTCTTGCATGACACGATAAACAGTTCTTTCGCCGGGAAAGTGTCATTGCATTCATCTTCACTACAGATATCAAGCATGGCATCGGCCAATGCCTGATATTTCCAAGGAGCATCTTTTGTTTTTAGATATTTATTGAATGCCTGTCTGGAAACATGAAGGACTCTGCAATAAAAAGAAATTTTGCCCTTAATCTTGCCGTCATCAGTTTTGATTGCAATAAACATCAATCTCTGTTTTTTGCTGACTTGCGACGGCTGGCTGCGAAAAAAGCACTGGCTTCTTCGAGGAATTCGTTTTCTTCTTTTAGACGACGAATTTCTTTATCCTGTTCTTTAACACGCTTTCTAAGTTCGATAAGTTCATCATTAAGGGACAATGCTGTCATAGGTGAATGGACAGCCTCATTTGCACTGAGACGACCTTCTTTGAAGGCTTTGATCCAACAGTAAATAGTACCATCTGGAATACCTAATTCTTTCGCTGCTTTATGCCCACCGATTTCCTGAGCGAGCTTTACAGCCTGTGCTTTAAATTCGTTGTCATAAGATTTTTGATTCTGTGCCATACGTTGTTTTCTCCTATTCTCGTATTTATTATTATATCAAAATCCTTGAGAATAGGGTGTCAACTTTTATGATACAGCATCAGTAGCGGGAGGGTGCGTAATCCGGATCTGGATCAATAGAAAACTTGATATTACCGTATTAAATAAGATGAAATCGTATTATCCGGTGGAAGGGTTCCGTTGGTGTAGTAAGGCGGTAAGCATGCGGCAGGATATGCATGACATCGGGCAGGTCCTGAGCTTCCAGGGCAATGGCGCAGGAGGGACGGGAATACTGGTTATTGGACATGAACAGGCCATCTTGCAGGAAACCGCCGGTATACAGGACCAGGACCGGGGCGTCCGTCATGACTTTCAAGGTCCGGCCCGAACCGGGATCACGCAGAACACATGCCTTTTTCAGAGGAAGGGTGCGGCGTATGGAGCGTATGGAGCGGAATGGTTCCGGTTTATTCAGGAGAAACGCGTGGTTATAACCTTTGCCGATATGAAGCTGCGAACGGCTGCATTCGTCCTTTAAGGAGCGCATGGCGTTATCCAGGCGCCGAGGCCTGCGGAAATCAAAAGCAGTCCCGGCAACCGGTATGACATCTACGGGCAGGAACTCCGTATCCAGAAGGCTGATATTGTTTGAGAACACGGTCAGCTCCTGTTCCAGCCCGGAACGTGAAAAATCCCCGGAAAGGTTCCAGTAGGTGTGGTTGGACAGATTGATATAGGTAGGAGAGTCCGTCCGGGCGCTGTATTCAACCGTGAGCCAGTTGGTATCATCCAGGGTATAGACGGCCCGGTAGGTCCGGTTCCCCGGAAACCCATCCATACGGTCCGGCTGGAATGAGGAAAACTGTATTTTTACATAATCATGGGTGCATGTGACGGAGTCTGTGGCCCATATGATTGTGGAAAGGTTGTGGGGGCCGCCATGGAGCTGATGACGGCCCTCATTCGGTGTCAGATGGTATATCTGTTTTCCTATGGGAAGTTCACTGCCGCGTATGCGCCCGGCATTGGGCCCCAGCGTTGCCCCGGCATATCCTGCATCGGCAAGACAGACTGTGGGATCCGGAAGGGAAAGCGCCATGGAAAGGTATTCTCCCTGAACGGTGCGGATGGCAATTTTTTGAATCGAGGCACCAAGGGGAGACAGCGTAACGGTCAGTCCCAAGTTGGTCGTCGCTTCATGAACTTCATAAGTATTCTCTGATCTATCAGTAAATTTCTGTGTATTTATCTTCATTTTACGATTCCTCCATTTTTATTTAAGTATATATCTTTTATGAAAAAAAGAAAATTGAAAAAATATATGAGAGCAAGTTTTAAAAACGACAGGGCAAGGGACAGTAATGCCGAAAAATATTATTGCGCTATAATAAAAACATAAAAGCAATTGAGGAGAAGAAAAATAAAAAGGAGGCAGCCGTATGGAGAGTGTATTGGAATTTCAGAACATATCCAAGTACTTTCCGGGTGTGAAAGCTCTGGACCAGGTATCGTTTCAGGCGCATTCCGGGGAAGTTCTGGCTTTTTTGGGTGAAAACGGCGCGGGCAAATCTACATTGCTCAAGGTTCTGAATGGGGATTATCAGCCGACCAGCGGAAAATATCTGCTGGATGGGGTGGAAAAGCATTTTCAGTCGCCCCATGAGGCAATTGAGGAAGGAATTTCCATTATTTATCAGGAACGTCAGATTTTGCTGGAGTTGTCAGTGGCGGAGAATATCTACCTGGGAAGGATGCCGGTTAACCGCTTTGGTTTCATCGATACACGGAAAGCCAATGAAGATGCCGCTAAGATTATCCATGACTTTGGGCTTCCCATTGCCCCGGATACCAAGGTTAAGGACTTGAGTATCGCTTATCAGCAGATGGTGGAGATTATGAAAGCGTATTCCAGGGAGAACCTGAAGGTGATCTGCTTTGACGAGCCAACCGCCTCATTATCTGATTCCGAGATTGAATCACTGTTTAAGATTATTGAAAAACTGAAGGCGGAAGGAAAAATCATCATCTATGTGTCGCACCGTATGGATGAAATCCAGAGGATTACGGACAAGGTGGCGATTTTTAAGGATGGCCGTTATGTGGATACGGTGAAGACCGGCGTGGTTCCGGAGGCGGATATGATTCACATGATGGTGGGGCGCAGCCTTGGAGACATATACAAGGACTTGGACCGGGACAAGACCATCGGCGATGTGCTTTTGGAGGTAAAAGGAGTTTCTTCTGATTATGTACTGGAGAATTCCTTTGTCTTAAGAAAAGGAGAGGTACTGGGATTTTCAGGACTGGTGGGCGCCGGGCGGACGGAGCTGATGCGTGCAATCATCGGGGCGGATGCCATGAAGACCGGGGAAGTCTGCCTGGAAGGAAAAAAGATACACAACCGATCGCCCCATGAGGCCATGGAACACGGCATCGTGCTGGTGCCGGAGGACAGAAAGCTTCAGGGTATACTTGCCAACTTAAGTATCAGTGACAATATCAATATTTCCCTGCTGGATAAAAACTCCAACCGGTTTGGATTTGTCAGCCGCAAAAAGGAAGAAAAGGTGGCCGGGGATGGCATCCGCAATTTTAAGATTAAAACCCCGTCCCCGGACAAGAAAATCGTGGAACTGTCCGGAGGCAACCAGCAGAAATGCATTGTGGCGCGCTGGATCAGCACCAATCCGAAGGTCCTGATTCTGGATGAGCCTACAAAGGGGATTGACGTGGGGGCGAAATCTGAATTTTACCAGATGATCTGTGAATTTGCAAAGCAGGGTCTGGGCGTGATACTGATATCCTCGGAGCTTCCTGAGGTGATCGGCCTTTCGGACCGGATTATTGTCATGAAAGGACGGAAGATAGTAGGGGAGGTTTCCAGGGAAGAGGCAACGGAAAGCAGGTTATTAAGTCTTGGAATGATTGGGGAGGTACAGGAATCATGAGTACAAATAAGAAGGGCGCACTGCGTATCAGCGGAGACAAGCTGGTGCTTCTGGCGGCAATTGCAGTGGTGTTTACACTGTTTACGATATTGAATAAGAACTTTTTTAGTGTTACCAACATGATAAACATTCTGATTGCGGCATCTCTGGTGGGCCTGGTGGCCATCGGGCATACATATCTGATTATCGCGGGCCAGAACGATTTGTCTCCCGGCTCACTTGCGGCATTTTCAGGCGTCATGGCCGCGCTTCTGGTAGGTAAGGGATTTTCCTTTGGCCTTGCCGTTCTCCTGACTATTGCCTGCGGAATTATGATTGGATGCTTCAATGCGTTTATGGTTAACCGGATCCATCTTGAGGCGTTCATTGCGACCCTTGTTACCCAGTCCATTGTCAGAGGATTTGCTTATATCATCTGCGGCGGGAAACCGATTTCCATCAGCAGCCGGAGTTTTCTCATACTGGGCAAAGCACGGATTGCCAATATACCTTTGTCTGTGTGGATCATGGTACTCTGCATCGTGATATTCGGTATCATCCTGGCCAGAACTAAATTCGGCAGAAGTGTTTACGCCATCGGCGGCAGCATGGACGCGGCGAGGCTTGCGGGTCTGAATCCCAAACGCATTATCACCACCTGCTATATCATGATGGGCATCCTCTGTTCCATCGGCGGTATCATTTTTGCGGCCCGTATGAATTCCGGGCAGCCGGCCGCTAATGTCAATCTGGAATTTGACGCCATTACGGCGGTTATTCTGGGCGGCGTTTCCTTTGTAGGCGGCGTGGGTGATATGGGCGGTACGATTCTGGGTATTATCCTGATTCAGGCTTTCAACACCGGCCTTACGATGGTCAATGTACCCACGTTCTGGCAGTATGTGGCAAAGGGCGGTCTGCTGCTCTTCGCACTGACAACCGACTATATTCGTAAACAGAGAAGGGAAAAGGAACTGCTGGCAGCTTCCATGAAGAACCTGTAAGGTCCCTTTGAAATAGAAGAAATATAACAATAAAATCAGGAGGTTATGAACATGAAGAAAGTATTAGGGGTAGTAATGGCAGCAGCAGTGGCGGTCGCGTTGACCGGATGCAGCGGATTTGATGACGAACCGGCAACCCAGGCAGCAGCCACGGCGTCACAGGCGGATAACGCAGGGAGCGGGGACGCTTCTGCTAAAGGCGTGATTTATGGTATCTATAAAGCAGGCGACCAGACCTGGTTTATTGATGAAGGCGAGGCCGCAAAGAAGGTTGTGGAACAACGTGGGGACGAGTTCATTTATGTGGATGCGAAAATGAACCCGGAGGAATATCTGAAAGCAATTGACAATGCGGTAGCCAACCAGGCCAAAGGGATAGTCACCTGCATTCCGGACCAGACCATGTCCCAGGTGGTAGTGGATAAATGCAAAGAGGCGGGGATTCCTGTGGTTGCATGTGATGACGCGCTTCAAAATGACGCGGGTGACAAGCTGGCGCCATGGGTGGGCATTAATGCCTATGTCATCGGCCAGGCCAACGGAGACTGGCTGGCAGCTTATGCAAAAGATAATAACCTGGTGGAGGATGAACAGTGCGGCCTTCTGCTTCTGACCATGGATACGGTATCTTCCTGCGTACCCCGTGCGGAAGGAGAGTATGACAATTTTACCGCAAACTGCCCGGACTTCCCGGCAGAGCGTATCTTTAGGGCTGACTATGACGGAACCACGGACAAAGGAAACGTAGCGGCAACATCGGTTATTACAGCGCATCCGGAGATTAAAAAGTGGCTGGTAACCGGGGCCAATGAAGAGGGAACCATTGGAGCGGTCCGGGCACTGGAAAGCGCTGGCCTGGATGGAGACGCCTGCGTCGTTGGTCTGGGAGCGTACATGGCAAAGGATGAGTGGAACGGTAAAGGGGCTGAGGGCACCTGCATGAAAGCAGCCACCTACTTCTCTTCCGATTCCGTGGGTAAAGGCTCCGTTGAAGTCCTGTATGAGGTAATTGGAGGAAAGGAAGTCCCACTTGAAACAGCCGTGGACGCGATTGTCGTAACTCCGGAGAGTTACAGGGAAGTGATGGGAAAAGCAGCAGAATAATGGTAATGCGGATTCTATGATAGAGCACAGGAAGCAGTCCAAAGCGGACTGCTTCCTGTGCTATTGGCAGATACGTTCCCGGTATTCGGATGGGGTGCTTCCGGTTATCTTCTTGAAGGTGGTGCAGAAGCTGCTTTCGCTGGTAAATCCTGTTCCGAAGCAGATCTCCTTAATGGTGGCGTTGGAGGATTTCAGCAGGAATTTTGCGTTGTTCACACGGGCGGTGATGACATATCCGTGCGGGGTAAAACCGGTTTCCTTCTTAAACAGCCTGCTGAAATAAAAGGGGCTTAAGGAGGCCTGGGAGGCCAGCTCTTCCAGCGTCAGCGGGCCGGCCAGATGCTCATTGATATAGGCCACCGTATCTTCGATAATGTTGGCGGAAACATTGACAGAATGTTCCATATCGCGACCAATCAGCAGTTCCGTAAGGATGTTTACAATATAATTATTCAGCAAAGCTTCCTTGATGGAAATGTGGTCTTTGAAGCTGATATAGATCTTGTGAAGATATTTCTCAAAACGGTACGTATCATGGAGATTGATCACAGGATTCCTGCTGTCCATGATTGCTTTAAAATAGCTGCGGGCATTGGAACCGTCAAAATGCAGCCATTCTGCATCCCATCCAGTGGTGGTATAGTAGCAGTGAGGTTCATAGCAGTCCAGCAGGACAATCTGGTCCGGCCCGGCATGACAGATCCGCCCTCCAGTCTCGATTTCACAGCTTCCCTTCTGCATGTACATAATCAGAAAGCTGTCATAGGAAGACCGCCGGAGACAGTATCCGGGGAGATAGCGGAAATAACCTGTGCTGACGGGATACAGGAACATGGCAGAGGCCTGCGCGCTTGGAGTATGGATATAAAAATCAGAGCCGGGAATCACACCCTGTTCGGTAGATAACATAAAATCCCTCCTTTCCATATGACGCCAATGTTGCCTTTATTATATGGCAGGTAAAAACAGGAAGTCAAGCCATAAGAGCAATTTTTCAAAACTCTATGGCAAACATATATAATGAAAATGCGAGGATTATCGGATATAGTATAGGCAAGAAGTAAAAAGAAGAAACATTGATAATAATGACAGGAGGTATTTGGCATGGATGCAGTAAAAATCTGGGAAGAGTCCATTGTGATTCCTACATATGAGGCGGGAGAGGCGGATAAGAATCCCATGTTCCTGGAAAGCCGTGTGTATCAGGGAAGCTCGGGTAAAATCTATCCCTATCCCACCATTGAGAAAATCAGTGATGAGAAAAAGGATAAGGTGTATCAGGCGGTATGGCTGGAAAATGAATACCTGAAGGTGATGGTACTGCCGGAACTGGGGGGCAGGATACAAAGGGCGTATGATAAGACCAACCAGTATGATTTTGTGTATTATAACCATGTCATCAAACCTGCCCTGGTGGGGCTTTGCGGACCATGGATCAGCGGAGGCATTGAGTTTAACTGGCCGCAGCATCACAGGCCGACCACATTTTCACCTGTGGACTATATGCTCATAGAGAATGGAGATGGTTCCAAAACATGCCGGATCTGTGATGTGGACCAGATGTATGGGACAAAGGGAGAGGCCAGCTTTACCCTGTATCCCGGGAAGGCATATATCGAAATCCGGGGCCAGTTATATAACAGGACCGCGACTCCGCAGACATTCCTCTGGTGGGCCAACCCGGCAGTGCCGGTCAATGACCATACCCAGTCCGTCTTCCCGCCGGATGTCCATGCGGTGATGGACCACGGCAAGCGGGATGTATCCAGGTTCCCAATCGCCACAGGGGAATATTATAAGCACGATTACAGTGAAGGCGTGGACATTTCCCGATATAAAAACATCCCGGTACCGACTTCGTATATGGCGGAAAAAAGTGAGTTTAACTTTGTAGGCGGTTATGATTATCAGAAACAGGCCGGTATCCTCCATGTTGCGGACCATCATATCTCACCGGGAAAGAAGCAGTGGACCTGGGGATGCGGGGATTTCGGAAAGGCATGGGACCGGAACCTGACAGACGAGGACGGACCTTACATAGAGCTGATGACAGGCGTATATACGGACAACCAGCCGGACTTTACATGGCTTAAGCCCATGGAGGAGAAGACCTTTACCCAGTATTTTATGCCGTACAAGGCAGTGGGCGCGGTGAAGAATGCGTCTATCCATGCGGTCATTAATCTGGACGTGGAAAAGGAGGGAATCAGGGTAGTTGCGTATGGGACACAGGAGTATCCGCAGGCACGCGTCCTTCTTACTTATGGCAATGAGATCCTGCTGGATGAGACAACAAAACTATCTCCGGTAAAAACCTTTGAGACCGTCATCCACACACAGGTGGAGGATGAGACCGGGCTGACGCTGCGGGTACTGGATGGAGAGAAGGAACTGGTGGCGTACCGTCCGCTGAAAAAAGAGATTCCAAAGCTGCCGGAGCCTGCCGAGGCTTCCAAAGCCCCGGAGGAAATCATGACGGTGGAGGAACTGTACCTGACCGGGCAGCATATTGAACAGTACCGCCATGCCACCTACCGTCCGGACCCATACTATCTTGAGGCGTTAAAGCGCGACCCGGGGGATTTAAGAACCAACAATGCTTATGGCAGCCTGTTGCTGCGCCGGGGCTGTTTTAAAGAGGCGGAGAAATATTTCCGTAAGGCAATCAGGCGGGCTACCTGGAAAAACCCGAACCCTTATCAATCAGAGCCATATTATAATCTGGGCCTGACTCTGCTCTATCAGAGCCGGACAGAGGATGCGTTTGATGCATTATACAAGGCCACCTGGTCCAATGAGCAGCAGGAGATGAGCTTCTATTATCTGGCCTGCATTGAAGCAGGGCGCGGTAACTATGAGGAAGCGATGCAAATGGTGGATAAAGGGCTGGTGAAAAACTCCCACAATGTGAAGGCGCGTGGGCTTAGGGCCTATCTGTTCAGGAAAATGGGAAAGACAGAGCAGGCGGCCAGGGAGATTGCAGAGAATCTTGCCGTGGATCCCTTTGATTATGTATCCAGGATGGAGCGTTCCTATGTGGACGGGAGGCAGAAGGAAAGCCTTCTTAAGGAGTTCAACACCCTGGCCAGGAATTTCCATGAAAACTATCTGATGACGGCCCGCGATTATGCAGAGTTCGGAGCTTATGAGGAGGCTGTTGCGGTTCTGTCCCAATGCGACGAGGCATGGCCCATGCTGTTTTACTACAAGGCATACTATCTGGGGAAGATGGGAAAAGATACATCCTATACTTTGTTGCAGGCCTCACAGTGCAGCACGGATTACTGTTTCCCCAATAAGCTGGAGGATATTCTGGTCCTGGAATACGTGGTCAGGGAAAAATGTGAGGATGCCAATGCATACTACTATCTGGGCAACCTGTACTACGATAAAATGCAGTACGACACAGCCATAGGGTATTGGGAGCGTTCTGCTGAGTTAAACCCGGACTTTGCAATTACCTGGAGAAATCTGTCCCTGGCGTACTATAACAAGAGACATGACCCGGATCAGGCAAAGCAGGCCATGGAGCGGGCATATGAGCTGAATCCCGGCGATGCGCGGATTTTCCTGGAACTGGACCAGCTGTATAAGAAGCTGGGGATGCCGGTGGCAGAGCGGCTGAAACACTATGATATGGCCAGGGATGTGTTCATGCAGCGGGATGACCTGATGATTGAGTATGCCACCCTCCTGAATCTTTCAGAACGTTATGGGGATGCCTATGAGTTTATTATGGCTAACCGTTTCCATCCATGGGAGGGAGGAGAAGGAAAGGTAACAGCCCAGTATACCGTGTCGCTGGTAGAACTGGCGCGGTCAGCCATGGAACGAGGTGACCTTGATGAGGCGGAAGAATTTCTGAAGAAGGCTTTGTGCTATCCGGAGAACCTTGGGGAAGGCAAGCTGGAAGGATGTAAGGATAATCATGTAAACTATTATCTGGGTGTCATAAAAGAACGCCGGGGCGATCAGACAGCGGCAGAAGCGTATTTTGAAAAAGCCAGCGTCGGTACGGATGAACCGGCTGGAATGATGTATTACAATGACCAGCCGGCTGATATGATCTACTATCAGGGACTGGCCAGGGAAAAACTGAACCGGCCGGTAGAGGCAAAGGCAAGGTTTAACAAGCTTCTGGACTATGGAGAGCAGCATATCTTTGATGTAATGCGGGTAAGTTATTTTGCGGTATCGCTTCCGGACTTCCTGATTTTTGATGATGACCTGAATAAACGGAATCAGGCGCACTGTTATTACCTGATAGGACTTGCCAATCTTGGGCTGGGGAACATGGATGCTGCTGCAAAGGCCTTTGTTAATGCAATCGGACTGGAGCCAACCCACCAGAATGCAATCCGTTATCTTCATATGACGGGAAAAGCATAAACAGCGCAAAAAAAAGATAACGGTCCACCGGGCGGCCAGCGCAGTAGGGGTTACGGATATATATATCTGTGCAGCCTGCTTCAGAGACACATACAGACCACCCCGTGCGCCTGTACACCAGTATGCGGATGCATTATGCGTGCAGGATGCTGCGTCATATCGCTATGGATTGTTTCGTTTAAAAACAAACATGCGGGTATAAGCATAAAAACTGAATCATTGGTGAAAAACGTTTTGTTTTGGAACGAAATATGGATAAGACTTAGTTGTCTTTGACGCCCATTCTTTATAAAATAGTAGATATTTTAAATGGGAGGTCTTAATATGTATGTTCCGCCAAAAGTAAAACCCCTGTGTCCGCCTGAGGAGCGGCCGCGCTTTGAAGATGTGCCATACGCCAGGGTTACGCTGGATAACGGGCAGGCTTATACCCTCAAACTGGATATTTATCAGTCACCTGAACAGAACACCCCGGGGCCCTGCATCATCTATATTTTCGGCGGCGGTTTTCTATGGGGTGAGTACAAACAGGTTACCCAGAAGGCTGTCTATTGCCGGGATCTGGTGCGCTTGACAAAGGAGGGCTACACGGTGGTCTGCCCAGACTACCGGCTGGTGAGCCAGTCCATTTTTCCTGCCTGCATTCATGATGTCAAGGGCGTGGTCCGCTTTCTGAAGGCCAACGGGGAGAAGTACAACATCGATCCAGACCGAATCGGCGCCCTGGGCAATTCCGCCGGGGGCTGCCTGGCTTCCATGCTGGCCCTCAGCGCAAACTGCAGGGAGCTGGAGGGGGAGGTGGGCGGCAACCTGGAGTACGACAGCTCCATCAAGGCTGCGGCCATCTTCTATGCGCCCGCGGATCTGTGTCAGAGTATCCGCACCAGCGCAGCCGCCCTGTCCGGCCCTCCAAAAGATCTGATCGGGACGGAGATCGAGAACGTGGGCAACGACAACGCCGGCGCGGACTGTCCGCCGGTGGCGATCTTCCAGGGCGGCCGCGATACCATTGTGGACCCGGATCAGAGCGAGATTCTGTACCACGCCTTGGTGAAGGCGGGAGCGGACGCCACCTTTGTGGCCTGCTCCGGCGGCGGGCACGGTCCCTCCCTGGGGGAGGAGATCGACCAGTTTGCCTACAATTTTTTGAAAAAAAGGCTGTGACAGGAGGGGGAAACCATGAAAGAGGCCAACGGATTTTACATGTATGTGTCCACCAGGGCCTGCTATGACCCGGCCAAAACAATTTTCGTCTTCGCGCCCGGGGAGATGGCGGCGGACTTGTCCCTGGCGGAGCAGTTTGCCCGGAAGTCAGGCTGGCAGGCGTTGTCCGAATACGATGGGGCGGTGCTGATTCTCCCTCTGGCTCCGGAGGGATGGAACGCACAGTCCCATTCCCTGCCTGGCTCAATTTATGACCGGGTTCGCGGTCAGGTGGGGAGCCGCAACGGCAGGAGTCTGTTTGGCCGGGAAGGAAAGCTCTGGTGCTGGGAGACCATGCTCTACCTGGTTGGGTATGAGGACGGGGCGGTTTTTGCCGGAAATTGTGCGGTGGCGGAACCGAACCGCTTTGCCGCGGCTGCTCTGATCGGGGGAGCACCGGATGACTATTCGGCCGGGGCGTTTCCCTCCAGCCACTGGCTGGTGCGCCATGTGAGCAGTGACTACGCGAAACGCAACGATCAGATTCCCAGCAGCCTCTGGCTGATCGGCGCACCCGAGACGGCTGCCCGGCAGGCTCTGGAATATTTCGGAAGATCGGGCGGCCTTGGCCGGCTGCCCGGACAGGTATCCATGGGAGCGCTGAAGGCCAGCTGCTATGAGAATGAGGCCAACCCGGCTCAGCGTCTGCTGCTGTCAAAGGAGACCGGGATCACCGGCCTATCCCTGGCCCACACCATTCTCGAAGAATATTTTGAGCACACCATACGGTGGAAGGACGGGCCGGACGGGACTTTGGGCTTGCATCTGGGGCGCAGCGGATTTTACCAGACCCCACGGTTTGTCCACCATTCGGTCACAGTGGGCTGTCTGGAATATGCCTGTTCCCTCCATTTCCCTGACGGCTGTCCGGCGGACAGGGTGAAAGGGCTGCCGATTCTGTTCAGTGTCCATGGCAGAGGGGAGCCGGTGTGGCTCTTCGCTGAAAAGAACGGATGGGATGTGCTGGCGGACGAGACTCAGGCCTTTGTCCTGGTGTGCCCGGATTCCCCGGGAAACATCTGGCAGCTGGAGCGGGACGGACAGGTCTTTGGAGCCATGATTGACCGGCTTTGCGCGGATTACGGCCTGGACCGTACCAGGGTATATCTGACCGGATTCTCCAACGGTGGTGCCATCACAAGGGAGGTGGGGACCGCTTTTCCCGAACTGTTTGCAGCCATTGCCCCCAGCAACGCCCCTGTTGACGCGCCAGGACTGGTGGCGGACAGCCCTGTCTCGCCGGGACTGCTTCGCTCCGGGTATGAGCTGCCCTACTGGGTGTGCGTGGGGGACAATGACCCCGCAGCGGGCACGGATGTGGACGAACAGCTGGAGGTCATGCTGGAGGTCAATGGCTGCCAGGCGCGGGCCGGCTCCGGTTTTACCACCCGCTTTGCGCCCGATGAAATCCGCACCGGTGAGAACTATTACACCTCCGCCCGCGGATATGCCCAGGGGGAGCGGTTCAGAACTCTGGTCTACTGTGGACGGGACGGGCTGCCGCGGGTGGGATACACCGTGATGAAGAATATGCCCCACGGGGCGATCTGTGAGCAGAGCCGGGCTGCCTGGGAGTTTCTGCGGCATTTTCGCCGGCCTGCAGGCAGCAGGCAAATTGAATATCTGCCGGATTAATCGGTTTCATTTAAATATCTCCACAGGGTTGTCCGTCCAATGCCAAGTCTTTTGGCAGCCAGTGTCTGGTTGCCGCCGCATTGGGAGAGGACAACCTTTACAATTTCCCGGGTCATTTCGCCAAGAGGCCGGTTGTAGTCAAACAGGTCGGCGGTGGTGGGCACATACTGCCGCTTCTCCTTCTCGATGACCTCAAACACCGTGTCACGCTGAATGTAAGCGGTGGAAGTGAGCATGACCAGCTCCGCCAATACCCGCTTTAACTGCATGAAATTGTCCGGCCACCGGTAGCTCATGAGCAGGGCCAGAGCCTCGGGGGTAAACCCTACGATCTGTTTGGACATCTCCACATTCATGGCGTTCAGATACAGGTTGGAGGAACCCTGAATATCGTCGGTCAGTTCCCGAAGCGGCGGCATGTAGACGGTGGTGCAGGGCAGATAGTCGATAAAGTTTCTGGACGGATCCGGCAGGTCCCGATCCAGTGTTTGGGAGCAGGAGAGAATAATTCTATTCCGCTTGTGGGCATTTGTGTCCACCAGAAAGGACAGCAGCTGCTCCTGCTGATGTCTGGACAGTGCCTGGAGGTTGCTGATAAAAATGGTGTTGTTCTTGTCGTTGAGGGGCGAATTGTAATTGCTGATGATATAGTTCCACGTCCGCTCGTTAAGCACCTGGCAGTCGATGGTGATATAAGGATATCTCTGCATGGAGCTCTCCAAATAGAGTTTGGCGGCCAGCTGGTTTTTTCCGGAGCCACGCTCACCCAGAATCATCACCGGAAGCGTGGTCTGGTTGATCATGCGGATTTTCTCTTCCATCAGCCTTGCGCTGGAGGTCAGGGAATAAAAGCTGCTGGAATACATGACGGAGACTTCTGTACAGGTGGAAAAGCGGATACCGTGCTTGCTTCCGCCAACCGGAAACGGATTCTGCTCCAGGCAGAAGATATAGCAGGGTTCCTCCAGGAACGTGGTTTCCTCTGCCGAGATGGAATAGAGCCTATTTTCAATCATGTGAAAGGCTTTGGCCGACATGGAGTGAGGGGACTCAGCCAGCTTTTTTAAATATCCGGTGACGGACGAGATATTTTTCTCATTGTAGGTGGAAAACAGGATAGAGCCGTCCTGTTTCATGATGACTGTTTTCATGCCCTGCATATCCAGGGCCCTGGTGAACAGGCGGCCGCGGGCTTTTGTCTCTGCCAACACCCGGCACATATTGATGGAATAATCAATGGCGATATCGATGCTTTCCGGCCCGGACAGGATCAGGATGGGCTCCACCCCCGCTTCCCGTGCCATCATCTCGGTGATCACATCGCACAGGATAAAATTGCAGCCTCCGGCCTTGAGCTCTTTTAAGACAGGGTCCAGTTCGTCCGGGCTGTGGATGGTAATGATGTTCATGCGATAATTCATCATCTCGCAGAGCACATGGGCCGGCTGAGTGACAGTGGGGTAACCCACCACGGCGTATGCCTCCGTCAGGTTTCCCACCAGCAGGATCGCGCGCAGGATGTCATTGATGGACAGAGTGATCTCAATGACGGGTATGGAAGCGATTTTCCGGATCAGCTCAGCGGTCCCGCCCCGGGAGATCAGGATATCAAAGCCCTCGTTCATATGCTGCAGGGCCAGCTGGGCCCCGTCCTCCAGGTTTCCCGTGTAGACAACCATTTCTATATCTTCGTATTTTGCCGCCTCTGTGACCATGGCGTTTTTTAAATTCTCATAGGGCGCAATTCCCAGTATCCGATATTTTCTTTCCATAAACATGTTCCCCTTTCCCAAATGACGATTTAAATTGTTTCATTATGAAAATATAGTACCATAAAGAGAAAATATATACAATAATGTTTCAAATAAGAACAAAAAATAAACTGTTTTTATTTGAAACCTTTTGCGAAAAGCGATATCCTATAACTACAGAAAGCGATTAAATAAAGTGTTCCAAATTGAAACATAAAAGACAGCAGGAGGTGAAACAGTGACTGAATTGATGATCATCGCGGATGATTTCACAGGCGCTCTGGACGCGGGGGTTCATTTCGCGGAGAGAGGGATCGGAACCAGAGTGATTGTCAGCCTGGACCATGACAGAAGCTGGGAGGAAGGGATCAGGTCCGGGGAGACCACGGTGCTGGTCATTGACGCAGAGACCAGACATGTGTCCCCGGACCAGGCGTACCGCAAGGTGTTCGCAGTTGCAAAGGACGCCAGGGAGGCGGGAATTCCCTATATTTACAAGAAAACGGATTCAGCGCTTCGGGGAAACATTGGCAGTGAGCTGGAGGCCGCCTACCGCGCGGCCGGTGAACCATTCCTAAGTTTTGTCCCCGCCTTGCCGCAGATGAATCGGATTACCAGAGGCGGCAGACAGTATATCGACGGAGTGCCGGTCAGCAAGAGCGTGTTTGGCCGGGATCCCTTTGAGCCGGTCACCAAGGATTCGGTGAAGGATATTATCCGCCTGCAAAGCGAAATTCCTGTCATTGAGACTCACGGCGAGGCGCGGCCGGGCCCGGGGCAAGCGGGAATCGTGGTGTACGACGCAACAACCGAGGCGGATATCAGGAGAATTGGAGCGGATTTAACCGTAACAGGGCAGAACCGCCTGATGGCGGGATGTGCGGGGTTTGCGGCGATTCTGCCTGATCTTCTGGGCCTGAAGCGCCAGGAGCCGGAGACGGCGGCGCTGGAGCGCAGATTGTTTGTGATCTGCGGCAGCGTGAATCCGATTACCAGGAGGCAGCTTGACTGGGGAGAGCGGGTGGGATATCCGCGAATCTACATGGCGGCTGAGGAAAAGCTGAATCCGGAGTTCTGGAGGTCGGAGCAGGGAGCCGGCCTGACACGCCGGATGACACAGGAGAGCAGTGAAAATGACTGCGTGATTCTGGACACCAATGACCGTGAGAGCGAGCGGAACACTCTGGAGTACGCCAGGGAATTGGGCATGGACACCGGACAGGTGCGCAGCAGAATCCCGGAAACGTTGGGCATTATTTTGAAGAATATGCTGGATTGCGGGCTCCATGCCGTTATACTGGTGACAGGGGGAGATACGCTTCTGGGATTTATGAAGGAGATCCGGCAGTGGGAGCTGCAGCCGATCCGGCAGGTCCGGCCGGGCTGCGTGCTGACAAAGCTGTACTACTGCGGCCGGGAACATCACATCATCACCAAATCCGGCGGTTTCGGGGAAGAGAACCTGCTGTCGGAGTTAACGGAAGAATTAAAAGGAAAATAGAGTGAAAGGCGAAGAAAATGGGATATCAGATTAAAATTCCATCCTGCGTGTATGCGGGTGTGGGAAGTATCGAGGAAATTGGGACGATTTTAAAGCAGGAGTCGTCAAAGAAGGCTCTGGTATTTACTGATAAGGGAGTGGCCGGAGCCGGGCTTTTGGATAAGCTGACGGCCGTGCTGGAGCGTACAGGCGTGGAATACAAGGTGTTCGACGGGCTGAATCCGGAACCCGCTTACACCGATGTGGAGAAGGTTGTGGAGCAGATGAACCGGGAGGATGGAGACATCATCATCGCTATCGGCGGCGGCAGCGTCATGGACGCGGCCAAGCTCTGCTCCCTGTTAAAAGGCTCCTCCTGCACTGTGACGGACCTTCTGACGGATCCGCTGTTGGCGTCAAAGCAGATGAAAACCATCATGATACCTACCACCTGCGGGACCGGCTCCGAGGCAACCTGTAATGCCATCGTAGCGATCCCGGAGGAACAGTCCAAAAAGGGCATTGTGAATGCGGAGATGATACCGGATTACGTAATCCTGGACGCACAGATGATCGCGGGCCTTCCGGCCTCCATCGTGGCAACTACAGGCGTGGATGCCCTGGCCCATGTGGTGGAGTGCTTCACCTCAAAGAAAGCGACTCCCTTAAGCGACACGTACGCGGCGGCAGGCGCAAAGCTGATCTTCAGGAATATTGAGGAGGCGTACAGAAATCCCGGTGACATGGAGGCCAGAAGCAACATGATGCTGGGCGCCTTTTACGGCGGAGTGGCCATTACCGGCAGCGGCACAACCGCGGTCCACGCCTTAAGCTATCCCCTGGGCGGAAAATACCATATCCCCCACGGCGTGTCCAACGCAATCCTGTTCGCCCATGTGATGGCGTTCAATAAGGACGCCTGCGCCGGCCGGCTGGGGGTACTCTGCGACGCGGTATATCCGGAGCGCGCGGCTCTTGGAACAGAGGAGAAGGCGGATTACATGATCGGGCGGATCGCCGCAATCGTTGAGAACACGGAGATTCCCATCCATTTAAATGCCTTTGGTGTGAAAATGGCGGACCTGGATTTACTGGTGGATGCAGGCAGTAAACAGCAGAGACTGCTGGTGAACAACAGGAAGAAGCTGAGTCTGGAGGACATTCGCGCCATTTATTTAAAAGTGTTGAAGGAGGAGTAGAAAGTGACTGAGATCAAGGGAATTATCGCGGCAATGCAGACCGCCATGCATGAGGACGGCAGTATCAATGAGGCGGAGCAGCGCAGACAGATCAACCGGCAGATCGCCGCAGGCGTGGACGCAGTGTTCTGTCTGGGGACCAACGGCGAGTTTTACATCATGTCCATGGAGGAGAAGATCCGTGTGATGGAGATTTTTGTGGACGAGGTAAAGGGCCGCGTTCCGGTGTACGCCGGCACCGGCTGTATCAGCACGGAGGAGACGGTGGCTTTGTCCAGAAAGGCCCGGGAAATCGGCGTGGATGTACTCTCGGTAATCACGCCCTACTTCGCGGCGATCAGCCAGGAGGAGCTGTATCAGCACTACGCCCAGGTGGCAGGTTCGGTGGACCTTCCGGTGGTGATGTACAACATTCCGGCGAGAACAGGCGCCTCCCTGGCACCGGCCACTGTAAAGCGCCTGGCGGGTGAGTTCGCCAACATTGCCGGAGTGAAGGATTCCAGCGGCAATTTTAACAATATACTGCAGTATATCCAGGAAACGGAGGGCATGGACTTTTCGGTTCTCTCCGGCAACGACGCTCTGATCCTGTGGACTCTTTTAGCAGGCGGCAAGGGCGGCATTACAGCTATCGCCAACATCCTTCCCACCGTCATGGTGGACATCTACCAGAACTATTTAAAAGGCGATATGGAGAAGGCCAGGGAAGCGCAGAACGCCATTTCCAGGATCCGTGAGTGCTTCAAATACGGCAATCCCAACTCCGTTGTCAAGTGTGCGACCAATCTGATCGGCCAGCCGGTGGGACCGTGCCGCAAGCCCTTCGGCATCCTGCCCCAGGACGCGGTGGAGGGGATCAGGGAAACTATTGACAACTACTATGGGGAGTATAAAAACAAATAACCGTGCAGGAAAGGGGAATGGCATCTATGAAAATAATCGGAATTACCATGGGAGATCCGGCCAGCATCGGCCCGGAGATTACTGCAAAGGCATTATCGGATCCGTCGGTCTATGAGCGCTGCAAACCGCTGGTTGTGGGCGATGTCCCGGTGATGGAGGAGGCGCTGAAGATAACCGGCCTCTCCGGCAAGCTCAAAATACATACCATCGGGGATGTGAGTGAGGCGATGTTTGAGTACGGTACCATCGACGTCTGCCACATGGGTATGGTTGATATGGACAAGCTCCAGCGGGGGAAGGTCTCCGCGATGGCCGGAAACGCGGCCTTCCAGTATGTGAAAAAAGTCATCGGGCTGGCCATGGATCACAAGATTGACGCTACGGTGACCAATGCGCTGAACAAGGAAGCCATGAATCTGGCCGGCCATCATTACTCCGGCCATACCGAAATCTACGCCGATTACACAGGAACCAGGAAGTACACCATGATGTTGGCCCACGAGAATCTGAGAGTGGTCCACGTGTCCACCCATGTTTCCCTGAGAGAGGCTTGCGACCGCGTAAAAAAGGACCGTATCCTGGAGGTGATCCGCATCGCCCACCAAGCCTGCCGCCGGCTGGGTATTTTCCAGCCGAAGATCGGCGTGGCCGGCTTAAATCCTCACAGCGGGGAGAACGGCATGTTTGGAAGGGAAGAGATTGAGGAGATTACGCCGGCAATTCAGGCGGCGAGAGACGAGGGTATCCAGGCAGACGGACCGGTTCCGCCGGACACCGTATTCTCCAAGGCAAGGGGCGGCTGGTATGACATCGTTGTGGCCATGTACCATGACCAGGGGCATATCCCCTTAAAGGTGGTGGGCTTTGTCTACAACCAGGAGGAACAGAAATGGGATGCAGTGGCCGGAGTGAACATTACGCTTGGTCTGCCCATCATCCGCGCTTCCGTGGATCACGGAACCGCCTTTGACCAGGCTGGCACAGGCCTTGCCAGCGAGCTCAGCCTGACCAATGCCATGGATTACGCAATCCGCATGGCTGAAACAGAGGAAATGGAATAGATACAGCACAAAAGGAAGGGGAAGAACAATGGAATACGCAAAATTGCCGGGATTGACACCGGACGGAACGATGTATTGGAATGAGGAGATGGGGACTATGGAGGCGGTGCTTCCTCCGGGAGGTTACAAGACCGCCCACGGCCCGGGGCTTTTGGAGCTGGAGAACGGGGATCTGCTGTGCGTCTGGTTTGCGGGCTCCTTTGAGGGAAATGCAGATGTAAATGTCATCTGTGCGAGGCTCAAAAAGGGCTCAAGCCGGTGGGAGGAGCCGGTTTTAGTCTCCCACGATCCGGACAGAAGCGAGCAGAATCCGTCCCTGTTTGCCGGCCCCGACGGGAAAGTGTGGGCTATGTACACTTCCCAGCTGTCCCGGGTGGAAGGCAAGGACAACATGCAGTTTACCTCTGTGATCCGCTGTCAGAAGAGCGCGGATGGGGGAGAGACCTGGAGCGATTACGAGACCGTATTTCCGGAGGAGGGCAGCTTCTGCAGACAACCCATCCAGGTGCTGGAGAGTGGACGCTGGATTTTCGGTAACTGGATCTGTACCGACTCCGAGCTGGGCCTGACAGGTGATCCCACCGCATTCCGCATTTCCGATGACCAGGGAAAGACCTGGAAAACCGTGGATATGCCGGAGAGCAACGGCGCGGTTCACGCCAATGTGGTGGAGCTGGAGCCGGGACATCTGGCTGCGTTCATGAGAAGCCGCGCGGCCGACCATATCTACCGAAGCGAATCCATGGACAACGGAGATACCTGGACTGCACCGGTGCCCACCGTTCTGCCCAACAACAATTCCAGCATCAGTGCGGTCAAGCTGAAGAGCGGCAGAATCGCCGTTGCCTACAACCCTACCTGCACACCCTGCCCGACACCCGGCGTGGCTTCCTGGCCGGGTCTGCGCTGCCCGGTAGCCGTTGCGCTGTCCGAGGACGGCGGCCTTACCTTCCCCATGATCCGCTATATGGAACGGGGCGAGGGGTACATGGGTGCTGAGAACAAGACGAACAACAGACAGTATGAATACCCATACATCATGCAGGGCGCGGACGGCAGGCTTCACCTAGCATTTGCCTACAAGGACCGTCTCAGCGTGAAGTACATGAGCTTCACGGAGGAAGATGTTATGGGCAAAAAGCGCGAGACAGTGGGCCTCTACAACCCTACCTCGGCAAAGGTCCGGTAAGAAGCAGGCCAAAAACATAGGAGAAGGAGAAAAATAAAATGACAACCCAAATGATTCTTGCTCTTGCAATCCTGATTGTTATGATTACGCTGATCATGTTTGACGTACTTCCCTTCGGCGCGCCGCCCCTTCTGGCGTGCATGCTGCTGGTGGCCACCGGTCTGTCTACCGTATCCGAGGCCTTCGCGGGTTTCGCCAACTCCAGCGTCATCATGATCGCCAGTTTTATGGTGGTTCTGGCGGGCGTTCAGAAGACCAGAGCTATGGACAAAGTGAAAGACGCCCTGATTTCCCTGGTGAACAGGGGCGGCTACAAGAGCTACGCGCTCCTGGTTATTGTGGTAATGGTCGGCGCCAGCCTGGTGGGCGGCGGTAACACCGGCTACTACGTGCTGATTCTGTCCCTGATTTCGACCATCCCTTACACAAAAAAAATGCCCACCTCCAAGCTGATGATGCCTCTGGGATTCGCTACCAACCATCCGCTGATTCCCATCAACGTGGCGCTGTACTATGGCGTGGTGAGCTCTGTGCTGGAGACGGCCGGCTTTATGGAGCCGATGTCCATGATCAAGTTCTCAGTTGTAAACTTCGTCATGGCTGTGGCCTTCCTAGTCTGGTCCCTTGTTTCCTACAAACTGCTTCCCGACCACCCCATCGCAGCGGCCGAGGAGGATGCCCAGGCAAAGATTGAAAAGACCAAAGCGGTTCCCATGGAGCCCTGGAAGGAAAAAGTGACCGTGATTGCCTTCGTCGTCAGCGTAGTAGGTATGATGCTGATCAACACCCTGGGCAATGTGGCCTACGTGGTGCCCGGCTTGGCGGCTATGGCTCTGCTGTTCATGAAAGTAGTTGATTTCAAAGAGTTCCGAGAAAATATGTTCGCCCCGGTTATCCTCATGATGGCAGGCGTCATCGGCGTAGCGGATGCCCTGGCAAACTTCGGCTTCACCGCAATGATCGGAGAGGTGATCGCCACGGCTCTGGGCATCAATGTGGCGCCACTCCTGGTAGTCATCCTGTTCGCACTGCTGACCAGTACCTGCGCAACCTTTACCGGTTCCAACATGGGCTCTGTATACATCTTTGCCCCCATCGCCATCGCGGCCTGCATGAGCCTGGAGCTAAATCCAACTGCAGCAGCGGCAGCAGTGGTGGTGTCCGGATGGCAGGGCGGATATATGCCTATCGACGGTATGCCTGCCATGATTATGGGGATGGGAAAATACAAGCTGCCGGAATTCTGGAGGTTCACAGTGCCGATGTATCTGATCCGGATTATCGCGCTGAGTGTGGCGGCTGCTGTTATCTTCCCTATGTAACTGTTTGAGACAAAGGAGAAATGAAAATGTTAATGTGTGTATCACTGTTCATCGTCGGTCTGATCTGCCTGATTAAGGGCGGGGACTGGTTTGTGGACGGAGCTACGGGGGTTGCCCGTAAATTTCACCTGCCGGAGCTGCTGATCGGCGCCACCGTAGTTTCGATCGGTACAACGCTGCCGGAGGTTATGGTTTCCACCACATCCGCACTGACAGGCCACAGCGAGATCGCCTACGGAAATGCCATCGGCTCCGTCATCTGTAACACTGCGTTGATTGCGGCCATCACAGTGGCTATCAAGCCGGGGGAAATTAACCGGAAAACACTGCGCACTCCGGTCCTGTTTTTCTTCATCGCCGCGGTCATCTACACTGGAGTAGCCTATTTCCTGGGCTACTTCAGCAGAACCATCGGTTTTGTACTGTTGGGGATCTTTGTAGTGTACATGGTAACAACGGTTTCACAGATGAAAAACAGTCCGCCGGCCGAGACCGGCGGGGAGGAAGAGGGGAAATCCCTGGGAATCAATCTGGTACTGCTGGTGATCGGTGCTGCGCTCATCGCCGTGGGCGCCAACTTGCTGGTGACCAACGGAACCCTGATCGCCGAGGCCCTGGGCGTGCCGGAGTCCGTCATCGCGCTGACCTTTGTGGCCCTGGGGACCTCCCTGCCTGAGCTGGTGACGGCAATCACGTCCCTGGTCAAAGGACACGGAGCCCTATCGCTGGGCAATGTAATCGGCGCCAACCTGTTCAACCTGGTTCTGGTCAGCGGCGTTTCCGTCTCACTGGCGCCCTTCAGCGTTCCGCAAAGCTCTGTCCTCCTTGGGCAGAATGCTTCCCTGGTATTAGACATTCCGGTCATGCTGGCAGCTATGCTGCTGCTGACGGTGCCGGCTCTGGTAAGAGGCAGGCTATCCAGAGTCCAGGGCATTCTGCTGCCGGTTCTGTATTTCGCTTTCTGTGGAATCCAGTTCACGTTGTAATGAAAGAGGCGGCAACACAAGGATTCTTGACCATATCGACAATATCATGAAATTCAATAAGGCGCAGAAGCGGAGGATTGAAACTTGCATCGACAGCATACTGGAGGGGAACGGAGTCTGCCAGACATATCTGTATGAGGAAGAGGTGAAGGACGGGAGCCGGTTAATGAAAATGATTCATGACATGTGATGTATACGGAGATTTTTGAAGGATTGCTGTCATGTGATGTGGCAGCTTTTCTTTGCGGATGAACGATGGGAAGCAGTGATTCTGCGGTAACAAGATGGAGTGGGAGCGTACAGATCGCCAGTTCAAGCCTTATTTATTTAAATCTGTACATGGGTATGGACATGGTCTATGCCCTCCGGCACACAATAAATGTAAAAAAATGGAAATAGGATAAGAAACTTATCATCAATAGCCATTACACTTGCGGCAAAGCGGTTTTTAGACTATTTACAGTGCCGCTCTTAGTTTCTTAAACATTACTTTATTCTCAAAACCTAAAATATAAAAGCATATCTGCTAGAATTGCTGCCACGACACATACAAAAACAGGACACTTTAATCATGCTAATATTCCAGCAATTATACCTCCAACAATCCCTATATATGGTCTTGTAGCGTCTATGGTAATAATACCGGGAAAGATTAAAGCAGCCATAGCAGTATAATATGGAATCATATCTAAGTGGAAAAGATGAACGGTAAAATGTAATAGGGTGAGAAATATGAAGCAGGACAAAGAGACCTGTTCTTTTTTACGGATGCAGAAACTGACAACCCCACGCAATGGCGGCAGCCTGACAGTCTGCAAGTATTCCGAATGACGCAATGTCAAAAAGATAATGTATTGCTGGAAATAATGTTGATAAGAATAAGCATTTTGTCCCAATAAAGAAATAGATAATGCATAAAAATAATGATATAATAAAATCCATATATTGATTATTCCGTATTCAAGAGAAGAGAGGTGAGCGACAATGAATAAAACATATATCATGCTAAAAGATGTGTTATCCGGATGTAAACTATGATGACATCATGCACGGCTGGACTGAGAACCGTACCATGAACATAGGCAGGACCAACGCTAAAAAACTGTTGGCTGGTTTTCGTCTCAGCCAAAGGAATCCGTATATGGCAGCCAGGTTATTTCATTTTGCTTCCCTTTCCGACTGTTACTGGATGAAAGACGCGGAAGAGGCATTTACATGGGAGCAGGTAAGCCTGTTTGAAAATCCATTGGAGAAGGCAGTAACATCAACGGCCCTTCTGGGCATCAACCGGACATTCCACACACTTGAACAAAGAATCCATACGCCGGAGTTCACTGCTCAGGGGATGGCGGCCAAAGCCTGGATAAGGGAAGCGGAGGGACTTTATCTGTATAAAGTCGGAAAAAAGGAATTGCCGGCCAGCAGGATACTGGGTGCGCTTACTTTACCCCATGTAGGCTATATGGAGGCCGAAAACAGTGGACTGGAGAAGATAGCAGACCGGAATCATATAGATAAAATATATAAAAGTGGGGAAAATTGCTTTTTCAGAAGATGAGGATATTCTGTCCCAGACTTCAGAACAGGATGAGACATTACAGCAGGCAGCGTATGAGGCGATTAACCATGCGGAGGTATCATTTGACAATGTTCTGGGCATGAAAAAGCCGGAAGATTTAGATGATGCGCAGTGGGATGCAGTACTGCAGCGATGCAGGGAACTGCATCAGAGGGTGGGGATGGAAGAATACGGAAAACTTGATAAATAATTTATAAGCAGACAGTATGGCCATTACGGCGATACTGTCTGTTTATATATCGAGAATGAAGCTTCTGTAGCTATTGATATTATAATATTTCCTTTATATAATATATTAAAGTTTTAAGGGGAAAATAATATTCATGTAGAAAATGTGCTATTATCTAAAATAAAATCAGGATGCGTGCACCGAAAGAGAGATTAAGGAAGACGACATTAAAAAACTATGTCACGATTTAAAAAAAGTCGCCCTCGAACATGCATTGACCGATGCAGCCAAAGCTGAGATTAAAGATGTAACAGAGAATGTACTGTGATCCTGGGGGATTTTATGGGAAAAAGATGGAGAAATTGTTCCGACGAATGCATATGCTTTGCTGACAGGGAAGAATACCATGCAGCAAAACATACAGTGCGCTATTTTTAAAGGTAATGACCGTGCGTACTTTGTAGACAGGCGGGAATTTAACGGTCCAATTCAGGAACAGATGGAGGCTGCATACCAATATGTGCTGGAGAAAATTAACCGGGGAATGAAGATAGATGGTATTTACAGGCAGGATGTTTATGAGCTTCCGATAGACAGTGTCCGTGAGTTGATTGCCAATGCTGTAGCTCATCGCAGTTATTTGGACCCAGGCAATATCCAGGTAGCGCTTTATGATAACCGATTGGAGATTACTTCTCCGGGTATGCTAATGAATGGTGTGACGATTGAAAAAATGAAGGAAGGATACTCTAAAATCAGGAATCGTGCAATAGCCAACGCATTCTCTTATATGAAAATCATTGAAAAATGGGGCAGCGGTATTCCTCGAATAATACGTGAATGCCAGGAATATGGTCTTCCAGAACCAGAGCTAATCGATTTTGACGGGGATTTCCGTATAAATATGTACAGGCAGCCGTCATTAATCCAAGCTGGCACCATTGGCACCATTATTGGAATTAAGGTAACGTCTCCTGAAGAAAGAGTGTTGACCATTATGAAGCAGAATGCAAGAGTCACACAAAAGGAATTACAAAAGGAGTTAGGAAATTCATTGCGCACTATAAAACGGATGATTGCAGAATTGCAGGATAAGGGATATATTGTCAGAAGGGGAAATAACCGTTCAGGTGAGTGGATAGTTAAGGGATAGATAGTATTCCAATGTATCAATAAAATAATGTAGATGCAGGCATCTATTCCACCGCAGCACCACATTAAGCTGCGGTAGTTTAGATGCCTTGGCCCTGGGAGATGGATGCTCCTGGGGCTTTTTGCTTATGTTTCAGCAAGAAAACTAAAGATATGAAGGTTAAGGTAATATTGATGATAGGTCAACTTTAAAGCCATTTGTAATGAGATTTTTGGACCCAATTGCTTTATACTAAATATCTTGTGGAAGTGTACTTATTCATGCAGGATGTAGTGAAAGACCAGAAAGGAACGATTTGATAAAGGTTTAAAATGAATACAAGCCTTTTGCATCCCCCCAAGGTTCAGGAGGCTGCTTTTTTATTTCCAACCTTCAAAATCAGCAACATTGTCTTGCGTAACAAGTGTCAAAGGCAGATAAACCGGCTCATCAAACGTTTTTCCCTGAACAATCAGCATAGCCATTTCCTCAGCAGCCTTTGTGTAAATGGCGCTGGAGTAAGTCATGCTTCCCATCATAGTCCCATCCTCAATGGCTTTTTTTGCGTTAGTGGTGTAGTCTACGCCGTATACCAAAACATCTTCATTTCCCATTTCCTGAAGAGCCTGAACAGCTGCTAACGCCATGTTGTCGTTGCAGGAGAAGATTCCCTTTAAATCAGGGTGTGCTGTGAGAAGGTCCCTGGTGGCCTCGTAGGCTTTCGCTGTATCCCAGTCACAGGCCTGCGCAGCTACCAACTTCACGCCGTTTGTGCTCTCAAAAACAGCTTTGGCGCCGTTTGTTCTTCCTACACTCTGTCCTGCGCCCTCCAGTCCTGCGAGAATGGCCACTTCTCCGCCATCCTTCATTCTGGAAATCATGTCGTTGGCTACGGTGCTGCCCTGCTCCTCAAAGTTCACAGTGATTTTTCCGTCCAGATGGCCGCCGGCGTCAGCCAAAGCCTCAGTATCCACGCCAGGTCCCAAATTAATAACAGGAATCTCTGCATTATTGGCAGCCACGATACCAGGAATCAGATTCGTTCCATCAATAGGAGACAGTATAATGGCGTCAAAATCCATTGTAACCATAGTGTTTAACGCGTCTAACTGGCCCTGGGTATCATCCTCGGCGTCTGCTTCAAAAACTGTCACCTCAATTCCGAGTTCCTTGGCCGCTTCCTCGTAGCGTGTCTTCATGGTTCCCCAGAATTCATTAGACGTAGAGCTGATAAGGACGCCTATCTTTTCGCCCTGGCCGCTTTTGGGGAGTTCTCCCAGCGCTTCGTTCATTCTCTTTTCTACATCAGCCAACAGTTGGCCTGCCTTGTCAGCAGATTCTGACTCTGACGCGGCCGTTGTCTCCTTAACAGGCTCTGTTTCTGTTTGCATCTCAGCAGCTACAGTAGTTTCCGTAGCAGAAGTTTCCTTTGCGCCGTCTGAGCCGCTGCACCCGGTCAATACCGCTGCAATATATCCGGCTGTCAATAAAACTGTTAAAAATTTTCTCATGATACTGCCTCCTCAATCTTTGTGAATTTGAATGATAAATAGTTATTATTTTGTTAAAGCCTTGATATTCCAGACTCTAATTTCTGAAATCAGTACAGACGCCAGCAGAAGAAAGCCTGTAATCCACTGCTGGAAATCAGAGGACACGCTTAAAAGCGTCAATCCGTTTCTGATGCTTCCCAGTATCAGCACCGCCAAAACAGTTCCGGCAATGCTAGCGTTTCCACCGCGAATCGGTGTGCCGCCCATGATCACTGCCGTGATTGCGTCCAGCTCCATGTTCATACCGGCGTTTGGCTCGGCAGAATTCAGACGGGCGGTAATAATCACTGCTGTGACGGCTGCCGTAATACCTAAAAGCATGTGAACCGAAATGCGGTAGAAGCCGGTTCGCACTCCCGACCGCTTCAGAGCGGACTCGCTGCCGCCCAGGGCTCGTACGTAATTTCCCCATTTTACGTGAAACATCAGGGGAAAGGACAGAAGAATCAGGGCCAGGGCGAAAAGCACCGGCACCTGGAATTCTCCAATGCGGCCGATTCCCAGCTGCATGAACTCCTTTCCAAACTTGGTAATAGGTTTTCCGTCAGTAATCATCAGGGAAATTCCTCGAAGCATACCGCTGGAGGCGAGGGTGAGCACGAAAAAGTTGATTCCCGTACAGTGAATGAGAACACCGTTTAAAGCTCCCATCAGGCCCCCTGCCGCAATACCCGTGAGGACAGACGCCCAAATTCCCATTCCCCCATGAAGAGCCAGCGCTGTCAACACTCCGCAGAGAGACACAATGGAGCCGGCAGACAAATCCATTACTCCAGAGGAGATGACAAAAGTCATGCCCACTGCCAGCACCATCCGGTAACTGGCGGCTTCCAGTATATTTCTCATATTTTTCCATGTTAAGAAGTATTCGCTTTTTCCTGCTAAAACTGCAAAGATAATAAACAGCACAGCTAACAGAAACAGCTGCTGTGAGTATTTACTCATCCATTTTTTCGCCATCCGTCTGATCTTCCTTTTCAATAATCGTCTGGTACAGCTGCTCCGGAGAACTGTCCCTTGTCAGGAAGGAATCTATCTGTCTGCCGTTTTTAATCACGCAGATTCGGTCGGAAATGTCAAAGACCTGAAACAGGTTATGGCTAATCAGGATAATGGTTTTTCCCTGTTCCTTTAAGGCGCGAAACAGATTCATAATACGCTCCGTTTCTTTCATTCCCATTGCCGATGTAGGTTCATCAAAAATCATAATATCACCATTTTGGTAAACGGCCCGCGCAATTGCGACGGCCTGACGCTGCCCGCCGGACATTTTCTCTACCGGCTGCCGGATATCCGGAATGTGGATATGGAGCTGTCCCAAAAGCTTTTCTGTTTCCCGGTACATGGCTCCGTAATCAAGAAAAATCCCGAAACGCAGAAGCTCGCGCCCAAGAAAGAGATTGCCGGCGCAGTCCTTGCAGTTGTCAAGGGCCAGATTCTGATAGACGGCCGTAATACCCTGATTCATGGCTTCCTTCACGGTGAGAGAGTGAAAAACACGGTCTTTAATCTGAATGACACCTTGGTCCGGCTTCAGGCATCCGGTGAGGAGCTGAATCAGCGTGCTTTTTCCGGAACCATTGTCGCCGACAATGGCCGTAATTTCTCCACCGTAGGCGTGAAATTTCATGTTGTCAAGAGCTGTGATGGAGCCGAACTGCTTTACAATGCCCTCCATCTGAATCATTGGTTTATTCAAGGCAAGAACCCCAATCTGTAGAAAATCCACTATTATTCTACCATCATATTCCGCTTTTTTAGATTGGAATTTTCTATAAAACAAATTTATAAATTTATTATATCTATAAATTAATGCTGCTGAATCTGAAAGAATGGCATATAAACTACAGTTATCATACAGATATAAGGGTACCATCATTGCATCCTATAAACAAGGAACAGCGGTTTGCCTCATTATATACGAAAATTTTCCGGTCCGACAACAGCGCAGTCCTCAGAAGTTCGCAGTACCTGCTCCTTTAATGCTTTCATAGCACCAATCGCCATAGTATATATTAGGGACAATAACAATGACAGCTCTTGTTGTCTGGGGCCGGAGCTGACGCGCAAAAGAAACGGGAGTGGCAGGCCGTTATCGATGAAATGACAAAGCTTCTCTCGAAAAAGGCAACGGAACGTCTGATTGATAAACAGCTGTCTGAGATTTTTTTTGACGGCCGGGGGTGGTATGTGTTTTTTGTGTGTTGATGGGGGGGGGGCGTATTCCTGGCAGGCATATCCGTGGTTTTCTCAAACCCGTCCCTCTATGAAACACAGGCCAGCCCGGAATTATGCCCCTGTTCCAGTATCTCAATCAGCATATCCACATCCCTTTGCTGGGTTGCCCAATCCGTGACAAACCGTACAATGGTGTGCTTGTCATCATATTTTTCCCATAAGGAAATCTCCGCTTTCCGGGCCAGTTGGGCGGCGGCTTCATTTTCCATCACGATAAATACCTGATTCGTGGGAGGGTCGAGGAACAGGCGGTAGCTGCATCTGGTCAGGGTATCCCTGATTTGGTCGGCCGCCGCTATGACCGAAGCGCCGAATTTCAGGTATACATCGCAGAGCCTGGCTATATCCCAAAGGGTTAGTTCATTCCGGGGGCAGGAGAGGGCATATGCCAGTCGGGCGCCGTCCATGAAAAGCGGAAGGCCGTTTTCGCGGCAGACGCTAAATCTCTTTGAGCAGCTCTGTTTTTTTCGTTTTCCCTTACATACCGGTGGAAATATACCAAGGGGTAAGCTATAATAATTGGAGGATTCTAACAGCAGGAATATCCGGGTAAGGAGGCGGTCTACATCACACTGAGAAAAAAACTGATTCTGGCATTTACGATACTGATTATCATATTAGGCTCCTGGATTGGTTATTTTTCTTATCAGGACGCAAAGGCAATTGTATATGCCAATAAAAAAAGTGAGATGGCGGATACCATCAACCGTATCGACATCGACATCAACACATGGGTGCTCCAGGTTGTCCGGCTGGCTGAGAATACCAGCGAGAACCAGGCTGTGATGGAATTGCTGGAAAATAAAATGATTACAAAACAGCAGAGAAATTACATAGATGAATGGTTCGACAATTTTGCCCAGGTGTTTGTGGCTGTATCCGATATTCATATGATTGATGGGGACGGACAGATTCGATACAGCTATGTTCCTTATGAGGGATATGTAGATAAAGAAAGGCTCAAAGCCTGCACACAGGAAGCAGCGGACCGGCCGGACAGGGAGACATGGCTGGGCATTGGACGGCCTCTCTGCCGGGAAGCGGGAGAAGATGTGGTCACCATGGTGCGGGCGGTGAATGCACAGGGGGAAGGGAATAACGGGGGTGCGGAGGGCATTCTGGTGATTGAATTGAATCCCGATATTTTCAGCGGCCTTCTTCTTAATAACCACAGTATGTTCCCCAATCAGTATACCCTGATCGTTGACCGTAACGGGGATATCATATCTACCAATAAGAAAGTAGGGCATACCTGGCTGGATGAGATAGAAGACAGGTTTAGACAGGGAATCAGGAAATTCGAGCTGCGCTGGGAGGGAAAGGATTACTATGTATGCGGCCAGTACAATGGCGTGACCGGCTGGAAGACATTTTCCATTGTCTCATTGAATGATTTCTTTCCCCAGGCCAGTGAATTACAGAGAGCGGTCTTTACCATGGTTGCGGTGGCTGTGCTGCTGGCGGCGGTTGTCATTTTGCTGATTTCCTATACCTTTACACGGCCTATCGGAAAGCTGATGACTGCCATGAAGGAGATAGAAAAGGGAGATTTTAAAATCCAGGTTGTCAATAAAAGCCGTGATGAGATTGGGCGGCTTACGGAGTCTTTTAATTTCATGGTCAGCAAGATTGACCACCTGGTAAAAGAGGTTTATCAGGAAAAGATTGCTCAGAAAAATGCGGAGCTGGAAGCGCTTCAGGCCCAAATCAATCCTCATTTCCTTTACAATACGCTGGATTCCATAAGCTGGATGCTCATGGATATTGGCGCAGATGACATCAGCGATGTAGTTGTCTCCCTGGGGGATATTCTTAAGTACTCCATTCACGGCAAGGATGTGCTGGTTCCCCTTAATGAGGAAGTACAATACATTGAAAGTTATTTGTGTATACAGAAAAACAGGCTGGAAGACCGCCTTTGCACTTCAATGGAGATACAGAAGGAGACGAGAGCTTGTATGGTGCCGAAGCTGATTCTCCAGCCAATGGTGGAGAATGCCATTCTCCATGGAATAGAGCCTATGAAGGATGGGGGACGGGTCAGGATTACTGCCGGACTGGAGCAGCAGAATTTGCTGATTACCATAGAGGATAATGGACCGGGTATGGCCCCGGAGGAACTGGAACAGTGCCGCGCGGCTGTTTACAGCGAGTCCGGGGCCACGGACAGCATAGGCATGCGCAATGTGCACCGAAGGCTGTGTCTGCATTTTGGGAAAGAATACGGACTGGCCATTGAGAGCAGGCATCAGGAAGGAACTATTGTGACTTTGCGGATGCCCGGAACAAGATTGTCAGCAGAACAGGAGCAGGAGACAGATGGACATAGTGATTGTGGATGACGAACCAAAAATCAGGAATGGATTGAGTAAACTGCTGGACGGCAGAGGAAACTGGCATGTGACCGGCACATATGCCGATGCCATGGATGCACTCAAAAACATGGCCTTTTACAGCCCGGACGTAATTATCACAGATATCAAGATGCCGGAAATCAACGGCCTGGACATGATTGACCGCATGAGGGAAACGGACCAGGAGGCGTATATCATCATTCTCAGCGGCTACAGTGATTTCGGCTTTGCCCAGAGAGCCATTGAACTGGGGGTTACCCGGTATCTGACAAAGCCCACCAAGAGACGGGAACTGCTGGGGGTTCTGGAGGAAATCGAGGGAAAGATGTCAGAGAAACAAAAGGGTGGTGAGGAAAAAAAAGAAGTTTCAAACCTGATGGTGCAAAAGGCCATGGATTACATTGCCCTTAACTATTCAGAGAAAATCAGCTTGAAAAATATTGCGGAGGAGCTCTATCTCTCTCCTAATTACCTGTCCGAATTGTTTAAACGCCATACAGATAAGAATATTTCAGAATATATTACGCAGTTTCGCCTGGACAAGGCCAGGCGTTATCTGCAGCAGCCTGAATATAAGATTGCGGATGTGTCGGATTTAGTGGGTTTTGGCGACCCAAGGTATTTCAGCAGCATGTTTAAACGTCAATATGGCATGACTCCCAATGAGTACCGCAACAGGAACGTAAAATAATTGACAAAACAGTAGATTTGATGCATTGAAAATTCGATGTTTTCCACTAAAATAAAAGAGAATCAATAAGAACAAAGGTATTTCGGCCGAAGACCTGGTTTAGATGGAAAACGGAGGATATATGTATGAGCGGGTATCAAAGACAGAACGGGGATATTGTTGAGCTTACTGCTGCCGGTTTGGAGGCAGTCAGAAGCCATAAGAATAACTATGCGGACTCCACCAGACCGCTGGCTATGGATGAGCGCAGATGGTCTGCCTGGGATATGGGAAACCTTTGGATTGGCATGCTGGTCTCTATCGCGGTTTACCAGGTGGCCAGCGGCCTGATTGTATCCGGCATGTCCTGGGGGGAGGCTCTGTTTACGATTGTGCTGGGACATTTCCTGGTGATGGTATTTGCGGTGGTTCTGGGACATTTCGGTACGAAATACGGTTTGACTTATCCCATGCTTTGCAAGATGGTGTTTGGTTCCAAGGGCACAGTGGTGCCCTCTCTGGTCAGGGGAATCCTGGGCTGCTTCTGGTTTGGCGTACAGGCATGGATTGGCGGTCAGGCAGTGAACGCCATTCTGGCAGTGTTCCTTCCCTTCTGGAATGGACTGGGATTTAAGGGATTGTTTATTTCTTTCCTGATTTTCTGGCTGATGAATGTGTATATTGCGGGCTCCGGATCAGGCGCCGTGCAGAAGCTTGAGAAGTTTGCCGCGCCTGTGTTGATTTTACTCAGCTTTATTGTAATCATATGGGGGATGTACACGGCAGACTGGAGCATCTCAGGACTGCTCTCAGAACCGTCCATTCAGGGAAATCCCGATGCTGATTTCTGGAAATTGTTTTTTCCTGCCCTTTCATCCATGATTGCCTTTGACGGCGGTATCGCATTGTCCATGGCGGATTTTACAAGAAACTGCAAGACACAGAAGGCGCAGATGGTGGGCCAGCTGGCAGGAGCGCCTGTCATGACGGCATTCATCGCATTTGTAGGTATTTGCGGCACAGCGGGCGCGTCTCTGGCCTTCCACGAGGCCATATGGGAACCGGCGGTCCTTGTGAGCAAATTTGATAACCCGGCTATTGTTATTATCTTTTCTCTGTTCATCATCATGGCCGTGCTGACCACCAATGTGGCTGCAAATCTGGTTCCGCCCACCAACGTGCTGGCAACCCTGTTTGCAAAGAAAATAAGCTATAAAAAGGCAGCTCTTATTGCGGCTGTGCTGGCACTGTTTGCCCAGCCATGGAACGCTCTGGCCAGCGCCTATGACCTGATTTATAATGTATGCGGCCTTTTGGGAGCACTGCTGGGACCTATTTCGGGGCTTTATCTGGTTTCCTATCTGCTTGAGCACAAAACCCATGTGGATATGGTGGATCTGTACCGCGAAGATGGGGGAAGGTATTATTATAAGGGGGGATGGAATACGGCAATCATTGCCATTTTCCTGGCTGCCACGGCCGTTATCATTGCTGGAAAATACATCACTCCATTGAATTTTCTGTTTGATAATGCATATGTCATAGGCAGCGTGGGAGCAGGGCTGTTATATTATATCTATCTTAAAATTCAAAATAAGAGAAATGGAGTGAATGAAAATGATGAAGACAATCATCAGACAAGGCACGATTGTGTCACCGAGTGAAATTTATGAGGCGGATATACTGATTGACGGAGAAAAGATTGCATGTATAGGAAGGAATCTGGAATCAGAAGGAGCAAAGGTCATTGAGGCCAGGGGAAAATATGTGATTCCGGGAGGTGTGGATGTACATACCCATATGGACCTTTTGGCAGGCAATTCACGGGCGGTAGATGACTTTTATGACGGTACGGTGGCGGCGGCCTGCGGAGGCACCACTGCCATTGTGGACCACATGGGATTTGGGCCGGATGGCTGCAATCTTCATTACCAGCTGAATGAATACCATCATCTGGCTGACGGAAAGGCCGTGATTGACTATGGATTTCACGGGACTGCCCAGCATGTGAACCAGGATATTCTGGACGAGCTGGAGGGAATGATGGAAGATGGAGTGTCCAGCGTGAAGGTATACCTGACCTATGACAGGCGCCTGAATGACGGGGAGGCCCTTCAGGTCCTGAAACGCATGAAGAAACTGGGAGGCGTGACTGCATTTCACTGCGAGAACCATGAGGTGGTGGAATACTATCGGAGCATGTACAGGGAACAGGGCTGTACCAGTCCGTACTATCATGCCAAGAGCCGTCCAAATCTGGCGGAGGCGGAGGCTGTGGCCAGGATTCTCAGTCTGGCGCGTCTGGCAGGCGATGCACCTGTTTATATCGTACATCTGTCCTGCAAGGAAAGCCTGGAGGCGGTACTGGATGCCCGGAAGAAGGGGCAGAAGAATATATTTGTGGAGACCTGTACACAGTACCTGACACTGACAGAAGAACGGTATATGGATAAGGACGGCCTGAAATATGTCATGTCTCCGCCCCTGCGCACCAGGGAAGACTGTGAACGGCTTTGGGAAGGGCTGGCGGCTGGTGATATACAGGTAGTGGCAACAGACCACTGTCCATTTAATTACGGCATAGAGAAACAGCTGGGCAGGGATGACTTTACCAAGTGTCCCAACGGGGCGCTCGGTGTGGAGGAGAGGATGTCTGTCATCTTCTCAGAAGGCGTGATGAAAAAACGAATCAGCTTAAACCGTTACGTTGAGGCTCTGTGTACAAATCCTGCCAGGATATATGGGTTTTATCCGGAGAAAGGAATTTTGCAGCCAGGATCAGACGGAGATTTGGTAATCATTGACCCCAATAAGGAGTATGTGCTCACCCATGACCGTATGCACAGCGCGGTGGATTATACCGCATACGAGGGTATGAAGCTAAAGGGACAGATAGAGCTTGTGATGCAGAGGGGCAGCGTTGTGGCGGAAGGGAATGTATTTAAGGGAAAAAGAGGCGCAGGACGGTTTATTCACAGACGGCCACATGATAATGCGTAAACTGTCTTTTACATAAATTTACACAGGCATCTGACATCGGGAAACGGGATTTGAAAACGAGGGCGGTGCACAATGAAAATTTCAGAAATAAAGATTTCGCGCTTTCTTCTGGCACTGGCAGGCGCGTCAATACTGACAGCCGGCGGATGCCGTCAGGCGGTTGCTGATTCGCCTGCCGCCGAACACAGAACAGAGAAAATGGTTGCAATCCTTCCGGGAATGATTGAGGATCAGAGCTGGAATAAGATAAACTATGAAGGCATCCTGAAATGCCGGGAGACCCTGGGAGTTGATTTGGAATTTGTCCAGAATGTGACGGAAAGCGATTTTGAGGCAGTCCTGACAGAGTATGGCAGCCAGGGCTACGGTCTGGTGATGGCGGCCGGCTCTCAGTTTGACGACGCGGTCTCTGTGGTGGCGCCCAGGTTTCCCGATACTACCTTTTGCGTGGTCAACGGTTCCTTTTGCCAGGGAAGAAATGTGGCGCCCATCTTTCCGAAGGAATATGAGGCCAGTTATCTGGCCTCCATCATTGCGGGCAACATAACCCGAAGCGGGATACTCGGCATTATAGCGGGTTATCCCAATGCCCCCATGGAGCATCTTCTGGATGTGTATGAGAAAAATGCAATGGATATTATTTCACAGAGGGGAATTGAAAATCCCCAGACATTAAGGAGTTATGCCAACAGCTGGTCAAATGTGGACCTGGGGAAGAAGATAGTGGAGCAGATGATTGACAGCGGGGCGGATACCTTGTTTATCTATGCCAATGAAGTGGGGCTTGGATGCATTCAGGCTGCCAAGGAAAGGCAGGTCAGGGTTATCGGATTTTCTGATAACCAGAACGACCTGGAGCCAGGGACCGTGGCAGCCTCTGTCTACTTTGACTTCGGTACGCTTTACAGATGGACCGTGGAGCAGTATATGGACGGGAAACTGCAGGGCAACAAGGTACATGAAATAGGCATCCGTGAAGGGATTTTTGTTCCGGTGTTTCCGGAGGGAACTCCGGAAGGTCTGAGGGATGCGGTAGACCAGGGAACCTCAGATTTCCTTAAGGGCAAGGTGGATTTGACCCAATGGTTTTCAGATTGAATATTGCAGTATCCCTCCCAACCGTCTGAGTCCCTCCTCCAAATCCTTCATAGACGGCGGGGTTATGACGGAAATGCGGACAGCCTTTTCTGCTGGTTTGTTGCCACTGAAAAACGTTCCGCCCCATAGACCTGCACGCCTGCCTGCCTTGCGCAGGCCGCGTTTTTTACTCCCGGATAAGTCAGAGGGTCTGTTCCCAGCTTATTTCCACGTTCCAGCAATGCGCCCAGTGACGCCGTCAGGGCATTCTGGCCGCCTGCCGCCAGCAGGACATGCTCCTTGTCTGTATGGAAGCCTGATTTTTGAAACCAGGCCACGCCGGCTTCACGCTGAAGTCCTGTTCCCTCCGGGTCATCATAGGAAAAGAGGTTCAGCGCGTCAGGCCGTTTCAGAAGCCGCTCCGTATATGATTTCACCAGCCGGTTCCCGGACACCTGGGGAACCAATGCGCCCATTTCAATCATCCGGGGATTTTCGCGTCCGCACAGCAGGACGGTTTCCGCGGTGACATCCGCACAGACATAGGTTCCGTTTCCCACGGAGGCAGACAGAAGGCCCTTCTGGCTGCACAATTTGAAGGCCCTGGATATGGTGCTCAGGTTTACATTCAGGTAATCCGCCAATTCCCGCTGGGGCGGCAGCTTTGTTCCTGCTTTCAGTGTACCGTTCTTAATATCATCTTCCATCAGGCTTACCAGCGCCAGATATTTGGGGCCTGATGCTCTGCTTAAATCCGGTTTCCAGCTCATGGGATAGTTGTCAAATGAATTGATGGACATAATCTGTTTCCTCTGCATGTTTTTTGTGATTTGTTTGTATGAGTATTTGTAAAATTGTCTTGCATACAATTCTACTGTTGTTCGTGTCCTTTTGCAAGTTTATAATGATACCATTATAAGCTTGACAAAGGAGTAGCAGTATGGAACATTTATTATCTGAGCGGATTAAATCCACACCACCGTCATTTATCAGAAGTATTTTAAAGACCGCGGCTGACCCGGAAATCATCTCGTTTGCAGGAGGACTGCCAAACCCGGTATCGTTTCCCCAGGAGGAGCTTCTGGTATCCATGGAGCGCATCGTAAGGGATTACGGGAGCAGTCTGTTTCAATATTCCATCACGGCCGGGCTCCCGGAGCTCCGTCAGTATATAGCGGACCGCTACAACCGCAAATTCGGCCTTGCCCTTGGCATTGAGAATATCCTGATTACCACAGGGTCCCAGCAGGCCCTGGACCTTATATCGAAGGTTCTGTTAAATACAGGGGACGGCGTGATTGTGGAGAAGCCCAGCTATCTTGGGGCCATACAGGCATTTTCCCAATATCAGCCGGTTTTTTATCCGGTTGAGCTGACAGAGGAAGGGATGGATATTGGCCGGTTAAAGGATGCGCTGGCTCATGACGTCAAATTCATATACGCCATACCTGATTTCCAGAATCCCACAGGACTCAGCTACTCAGCTGAAAACAGGGAGTGTATCCGGAAAGTCCTGACGGGGCGTGAAATCGTTTTAGTGGAGGACGACCCTTATGGGGAACTGCGTTTCGACGAGGGCGGACGTATTCCTTATATCGGGGCAGGCCGGCTGCCGGGCAGTATTCTGCTGGGGACATTTTCAAAGACTGTGACTCCGGGCATGCGCACCGGTTTCATGATTTGCGCCGATACAGAACTGCTGAAACATATTTCAGTGGCAAAAGAAGCCAGCGATTTGCATACAAATATTTTCTCCCAGTATCTGATATGGGACTATCTGATGCACAATGACTATGATGCCCATATCCCCCAAATCAGGCGGCTGTATAAAGAGCAGGCGCAGGCCATGACAGAGGCAATGGACCGGTATTTTCCGAAGACAGTCAAGTATACCCGGCCCCGCGGCGGCATGTTTCTATGGGTGACACTGCCGGAAGGCGTCAGCGCGTTATCGCTGTTTCCAAAAGCCCTGGAGAAAAAGGTTGCATTTGTTCCCGGTGACCCGTTTTACATCAATATGGCCAATACCAATACCATGCGTCTGAACTACACGAACGCGGACTGCAGGATGATTGACGAGGGAATACGCAGGTTGGGGGAGTTGTTGAGGGAAATATAATAGGATACAGTAAAAACAGCATTATCATATAGCTGATTGGGTACAGGAGTTTTTCAAAGCTTCCCCGGATACTGAATTCCTTTCGCGGCCGCCATCCCAGGGTTCCGGTCAAGGTTACTGCCTCCACGACCAACCAGCTGATTGATATGATGGAAATCGGCAATACGGAATTCATCATCAGGATGATAAGGAAGAACCGGGGCATCTCATATCTTCCCCTGTTTGCGGTCCGGGAATATGCGGAAAACGGGGAGCTGACCATCCTTGATGCGGCTGATTTCAGGTTGGCCATGTATCAGCAGGTCATATATCACAAGAACAAGTGGATGACAAAAGAGATGGATGCGTTTATCCGTTTCCTTCAGTTTTACTATTCCGAAGGCGTGTATGAGAATATCTTGGAAATCATGAACGGGAACTCTGTGACAGTCCGCCGGGTGAACATGCCGGACACGCCGGACCGGAGAATCATGGAGGCCGCTTATGAGGGAAAACCTGTGCATACAGAGCTTCTGCTTAAGGAAGCCCAGCCTACTGACGGTTTTATTGCCTTTTATGACCAGATGCTGGTTGGGCCATTTAAAGGACATTCCTTTTATATCATGGACGATAACGGGGAATGCATTTACAGCGTGGATTCAGCCGGGACCGGGAAAGCAGCGGACAGCATGGCGTCCCTCATCCCTTCCATGAACCAGGGGACGGGCAGCCTGCTTAAGGACGGAAACTATGTGGTGTATGAACGTCCGGAACCGTATGGCTGGACCGTGGCCGCCAAGGTCCCACAGGACCAGGTTTTGAATATGGGGAGTACTGTCCGGTATACAGCCGTATTCTTAGGAGCGGTATTTCTGGCGCTTTTATGTCTGTATTGCCATAACTATATTTCTTTGCATTTGTACAAGGATGCTGTATAATGGAAAAAAACAGGGCATCACCAGCAGCCAGGAGGAGACAGCATGGAAATCAGGATATTGGAATTGATTGAAGGCGCAAAGAAGGCAGAGGGGTTAACTGTTATCATTGATGTATTCCGGGCTTTTTCACTGGAGTGCTATCTGTACGCGCGGGGAGCGTCCGCCGTATTCCCGGCCGGGAGTGTGGAGGAGGCCAGGCGTCTGAAGCAGGCCCATCCGGAATATCTTCTTATAGGAGAGAGAGGAGGACGCAGGTGTGAGGGATTTGACTATGGTAATTCCCCGTCCCAGACCCGGGATGTGGATTTATCAGGGAAAAAAATCGTACATACCACAAGCGCGGGAACACAGGGAATCGTAAATGCCATGCACGCAGAGGAGATACTGACCGGAAGCCTGGTGAATGCCAGGGCAGTTGCCGATTATATCAGCGGAAGGCAGCCTGAGACAGTATCATTGGTAGCCATGGGAAACGGAGGAGAAAGGACTGCAAGGGAGGATGTAATCTGCGCACGGTATATCAAATGTCTTCTTGAGGGCAGGACCTGTCTGATTGACGAGGAAATCCGCTCCCTCAGGACGGACGGCGGGGAGCATTTCTTCCGTCCCCAAACCCAGGAAATTTTTCCCCAGGAGGATTTCAGGCTCTGTACCAGGCGGGATATCTTCCCCTTTGTCCTTCGGGTGGAAAAACGGGAAAATGGAGGGCTGGAAAGCGTAAAAATCGATGTACAGGAATGACGGGCGGCTGTTCGCGCAGCGGGATGCCAGGTACCAGCCGGACCCCAGGCAGCCTGTGATGATTACGGTGTGGAATTATTATAACGGGCAGACAAAGCAGGCCCTTGACAGTCTGGTGTCCAGGTTCAATGAAACAGCTGAAAATTCACATTTCGTCAGGCACTGCCTGGCATGGGGAGGAATTTTGCACATTTGAGGATTTGGCAGGGTGTGCGGACATTGCCCTGTATGAGGCTAAGGAGACCAGGAAGGGACAGACTGTGGAGTATAAAGGATGAGGCCGCTGCGGCTTTCTGTATTCTTTCCGGCCTGTTCTCCCTGACCGGATGGCCCTTCTTAACATTCCAGTCTGTATTTCTTTATTTTCCCCCATAAGGTAGAACGGCTCATGTTTAACAGCTGTGATATCATGTCCGGAATTCACCGGCAGCTATCTCCTCATCCAATAGCCGGATGAATTCTTTTAGCATGGTATTTCCCCTTACCCCTTTGTGGTACAGGCCGAATGCAAGAGGCGGTATTCCCGTCACCGGTATATAACAAAGCCCTTTCTTATCACTGCCCGGATAGAAGGGAAGAAGGCTGTATCCAAGACCTGCCCTTACCAGGGCCAATATGCTTTCATAGGTATCCACGAAGAAAAGCTCCGAAGGATGGCAGGAGGAGGAGACGCGGATTTGGGACTGGAGCACAGAGGGGGGCAGCCTGTGGGGCTCGCCCAGTACCATGGGGCCCTTTAGCTCATCCACATTCAGGCAGGTGCGCCCGGCATAGGGATGTCCGGTACTGCACACGCAGGCCAGCGGTGTCCGGGCCAGCTCGTGGAATATGCCGATGGGCTTTTTCTGGTCATCCTGCTGGAAGCCGAACATGACGTGTATGCGCTCCTCCTCCAGAAGATTGGCCATGGACTTAAACGGAATCAGTTTCACAGAAGGGTGAAGGGCGGGAAAACGGCCTGCCAGCCTGTGTATGACGGGGGGAAGAAGATCCAGCTCTGACTGGTTGTGGCACCCCACGGTCAGGAACAGAAAGTCACTGCCTCCCATGCCCAGACGGTTTTTAGCGCCGAACGCAATCTTTAAGATGCTGGAAGCATCTTCCATGAACATGAGCCCGGCTTCGGTCAGGCTTACATTTTTACTGGTGCGCGCAAAGAGCCTGGCTCCCAGCTCGTCCTCCAGGGATGTAATCTGATGGCTCACAGCCGGCTGGGTGATTTTTAAAAAATCGGCTGCCTTGGAAAAATTCAGATATTCAGCCACGGCCAGAAAACATTCTAACTGCACTGTATTCATAGGAATCGCCTCCTGAATTTCCTTTTAATTCTTTTGCTGTTTCTTTTCAATCGTTGTTAAAGTTCTTTTGATTCATTGATTTTAAAAATATCACTAATAGTAAACAATAAAATATTTTTATAGATTATAACATATTTGAATTTCACATTCAACAAGATATGAGGTATAAATATAGGGAGCTAATTATTAGCTAGTTAACTATTGCGTGTGTATGAGGATATGGGGATTACTGCATCCCAGGGCAAGGCTTCTGAAGGAAACTCTGGATTTGAGGATGATGGAAATGGAGCAGAGGGTGCTTAAGGGAATCACGCTCCGGGAAATACAGATACCGAGGTCATGCTTCCCTTTATCACGGCGCTGATTATTGATGAGGGAATCCAGGAGGGAAACATGAGAAAGGTATATACCTATGGGGGAATCATGATTGTCATGGCCCTTATCAGCCTGATATCCGGGGCAATGGCAGGGAAATACGCGGCCAGCGCATCCTCCGGTCTGGCCTGTAATCTGAGAAAGGGAATCTATGACAAGGTGCAGGCATTTTCCTTTTCAAAAATTGATAAGTTCAGCACGGCAGGTCTGGTGACCCGTATGACCACGGATGTAACCAATATCCAGAACGCTTATCAAATGTGTATCCGGGTGGCTGTCAGGGCGCCCCTTATGCTGGTATGCAGCATGGCCATGTCTTTCATGATTAGCCCTCAGATCAGCATGTTTTTCCTGGGAGCCATCCTGTTTTTGGCATGTATCCTGGGAGTCATCATGATGGCGGCAAGGAAGATATTCGACGTTGTTTTCACAAAATATGACGACCTGAATGCAGGTGTCCAGGAAAATGTATCCGGCATTCGGGTGGTGAAGGCTTATGTGCGGGAGGATTATGAGAACCAAAAGTTCACCAGAGCAGCGGAAAACCTCTGCCGCCTGTTCGTAAAGGCAGAAGGCACCCTGGCATTTAACAATCCGGCCATGATGCTGGTGGTTTACGGCTGTATACTGGCCGTATCCTGGTTTGGGGCCAGATTCATCGTGATTGGAACTATGAGCAGCGGCGAGCTGACCTCCCTGTTCAGCTATATCATGTCAAGCATGATGTCTCTTATGATGCTGTCCATGATATTTGTCATGATTACCATGAGCGCTGCCAGCATAAGGAGAATTGAAGAGATATTTAAGGAAGAACCGGGCATACGCAGCCCGGAACTCCCTGCCATGGATGTGGCGGACGGAAGCGTTGATTTTAACAGTGTATGTTTTTCCTATGGGATGGGTAAGGAGGATGCAGGGGGAATGGATAAGGGAAGAGATAAGGGCAGAGCCAGGCAGGCGCTGTCCGATATAGAGCTCCATATCCGGTCCGGCGAAACCATTGGCATCATAGGCGGTACGGGAAGCGGCAAGTCCAGCCTGGTAAATCTGATCAGCCGTCTCTATGATGTGGATAGCGGCAGCGTATATGTGGGAGGCAGGGATGTGCGGGAATATGATTTGGAAACGCTCAGGGATTCCGTGGCAGTGGTGCTGCAGAAAAATGTCCTGTTTTCCGGTACGATTCTGGAGAACCTGCGGTGGGGAAATCAGGATGCCACGGAAGAAGAATGCCGGGCAGCCTGCCGGGCGGCCTGTGCCGACGAATTCATAGAGCGCTTTCCCGACGGGTACCACACCTTACTGGAACGGGGAGGAGCCAATGTGTCAGGCGGCCAGAAGCAGAGACTGTGTATTGCCAGGGCGTTGTTAAAGAACCCCAGGATACTGATACTGGACGATTCCACCAGCGCGGTGGATACGGCCACAGATGCCAGAATCAGGGAAGCCTTTGCGGCGGCAATACCGGGAATCACCAAAATCATCATTGCTCAGCGCATTTCCAGTGTCCAGCATGCGGACCATATACTGGTGATGGAGGATGGGCGTATAAACGGATACGGAACCCATGACCAGTTGGTCAGGTCCAATGAGATATACCGTGAAATATACGAGTCACAGAGCAGGGGCGGAGGGGATTTTGACCAGGTTCGGACGCAAAATTCAGGAAAGGAGAGCGTGGCATGATGGGAGAAAGACAGAGCGGTAAGAAGAAACAGAGCAGTAAGAAGAATCAGAAAAGCAGGCAGATACAGAGCGGCCGGAAGGAACAAGCCACGGAGACAAAGGAGTCCATCCGGGTCCTGGGCCGTGTCATCCGGTATATGGCTGTCAATTATAAGCTTGCGGTGGCCGCGGTGCTGTCCTGCATCATACTGTCCGCCGCAGCCACCCTGAAGGGAATGGTGTTCATACAGTCACTGGTGGATGATTATATCCGGCCTTTGGCAAAGCAGGCTTCAATGGGGAATATGGCGCCCGATTTTTCACCCCTGGCAGAGGCTCTGTGCGGGCTGGCAGCCCTTTACTTCACAGGCATTCTGGCGGCCTATGCATATAACAGAATCATGGTTACCCAAGATGGTGCTCCATGACATTAAGATGTTTGCCGAGCCCGGACAGAAAATTGCTTTTGTGGGATCCACCGGTGCGGGAAAGACTACCATAACCAACCTGATTAACCGTTTCTACGATATACAGGACGGCAAAATCCGCTATGACGGAATCAATATCAATAAAATAAAGAAACCGGCCCTCCGCCGTTCCCTGGGCATCGTGCTCCAGGACACCCATCTGTTCACAGGAACGGTCATGGACAATATCCGCTACGGAAAGCTGGACGCCACAGACGAGGAATGCGTCAATGCGGCAAAACTGGCCAACGCGGACAGCTTCATAAATCGTCTCCCGGATGGCTATGAAACCGTCCTCACAGGAGATGGAGGCAGCCTGAGCCAGGGACAGAGGCAGCTTTTGGCCATAGCCAGGGCAGCCGTGGCAGACCCGCCCGTACTGATTCTCGACGAGGCCACCTCATCCATAGATACCAGAACAGAGTCCCTGGTGCAGGCCGGCATGGACGCCCTGATGAACGGGAGAACTACCTTTGTCATTGCCCACAGACTGTCCACCATCCGCAATTCAGACTGTATCATGGTCATGGAACAGGGCAGAATCATCGAACGGGGATCCCATGAGGAGCTGATTGGCAGAAAGGGAAAGTACTATCAGCTGTATACGGGGAATTTCGAGGAAGCGGGTTAAAGAATCCAGGACCAGTTTATGTAAAGTTAACAATCATGTGGTATACTGATATCCGGTTAAAGATATTTTTAAGACTTGCTCTGGGACAGGAGGCGGAATCATATGAAAATGAGATACAGATTGGCAGCCATTGCAGCCATGGAATCCATACTGGGCCTGACATTTCCTGCTTGGGCAGGAGAGTGGATACAGGGGGAGAATGGGCAGTGGGTATACGAAGAAAATGAGGAACCCTTAAAAGGCTGGAACCGGATTAACGGAACCTGGTATTGTCTGGATACAGAGACAGGCGTATGGATTGAGAAGCCGTCCATGACAGCGGAGGCAGCCTGCCGTCTTCTGGAGAATAAGCTGGTGGAGATGGAAATGTACCAGGACGAAGAAGAGCCTTTGCAGTTTAAGGTGGATTATGAGAACAGTAAAATGATTCAGGTTTCAGTTGGATATGAGGAAAAGCCGGATGTGTTCCACAGAATCAATACATATGAGATAGATAAGAAGAAGGGAACCGCGGACCCTGTGGTGGGAGAGAAGGAATTCCCTTTGCGGTAACAGATAACAACCATATAAAGTAAGAAAACAGAAACATCTTCCTGATGATATTCTGGTAAAATTAAATCTTAAGCAAATGGTTTTAGTTTTTCAGTCATTACAGGGGGAATGAATCATGAAGCGAAATATAATATCCATTGCCGCCGCAGGCGTCCTGACCACGGTCGTGTCCGTACTGGCCGCAGGAAGTCCTGCGGCCTTTGCCGTGCCCTTTAACGGTGTATCGGGAGAAGGATATCGGTGTAAATCCGGACTTTACAGATGGGATATCCCGGTTTGCTTATAGGGTGTTCCTGCCGCTGCTGCGGGACAGCCGGGAAAATATGAATTTTTCCGGGCCGGCTGAAGGGGATTTTCCTGTCCATGCTGAGCGAAGCCTTTACCAGGACCGTATTGAACACCATTTCGGGGGGAGGCCCAGGAACAGCTGAGGCAGTGCCAGCCGGATTAGGCGGCAGTCACCCGTTGAAGAATGTGTTTAGGAATGTTACAATAAGACTTTAGATATTCTTTTGTTTTTTGTGAAGGTTAAATTTTGTTTTAGTTGTTAGGATAAATAGCGTAAGGAGGAAATAGACATGAGTGGGGACCGGATTTTACTGGTAGAGGATGACAAAGAGATAAGGGAGGGCGTAGAAATATTTTTAAAGAGCCAGGGATATGAAGTATTCCAGGCGGCAGACGGAGTGGAAGGCCTTAAGGTGCTGGAGGAAAGAGAGATTGATCTGGCCATTGTGGATGTGATGATGCCGCGTATGGACGGTATTACCATGACGGCAAAACTCCGTGAAAAATATGACTTTCCTGTTATTTTCCTGTCAGCCAAGTCAGAGGAAGTGGATAAGATACTGGGCCTAAACATGGGGGCGGACGATTACATCACAAAGCCCTTTACCCCAATGGAGCTTATGGCCAGGGTCAATTCACAGCTGCGGCGTTACCACCGGTTTCTGGACCGTCTGAACTCTAAACAGGCTGAGAATCCAAAGGTCCACAGACTGGGGGGATTGGAGGTCAACGAGGAGACGGTAGAGGTGGCCGTGGATGACAAAACGGTCAAGGTAACCCCTATTGAGTTCAAAATCCTTCTTTTGCTGATACAGAACCCGGGGCGTGTATTTCCCGCGGAGGAAATCTACGAACGGGTGTGGAACGAAAGGGCAGTGAATACGGATACGGTCATGGTACACATACGTAATCTGAGGGAAAAGATTGAGGTGAATCCCAGGGAGCCCAAATATGTAAAGGTGGTGTGGGGAGTTGGATACAAAATCGAAAAGCAGCCATAGGCTGGGCATATTGATTATCATGCTGGCATTGCTTTTGGCATCAGCCAGTACCATAGGGTTATACCCCTATATGAAGACAAAGGCGGAGAGCTACCACAACAGGAGTTCCGTCCGACAGGTCGAGGAGAGCAGTAATTTTGGAAACCTGGCAACCCAGGTTATGAATTTCAGTTATGAAATCTGGCATCTGAAAATGCAGGAGGATACAGGGCGGCGCCTGACTTATGCCCAGACATTCCTGCCGGGGCTGGAGGAAAAAATCCGCCGGCAGGAACTGAAAGACGAAGCTGCGGTGCAGCTGGAGGATGGGGAAGCTGGGGGGCAAGTCACAGTCTATGACAGTGAGAATCCCTATGACGTATACTATTACCAGTCCATGCAGCAGACCATTGACAGAGCGGGAAGCGAATGGGAAAGCCTCTACAGGCAGTATTATTCCAGCCTGTCCTATGGGGTCCGTGAGCAGGATGGGACCTACGGACGCAGTAATGTGACGGATCCAAAGGTGTTTTTCCGGGAACCCCTGAAGGATGACGAGATTCAGTTTACTATAAGCTTTAATTCCAACGGCATACTGAAGGTCCAGGATATAAAGGGAAACCGGGATGAGGATATCATGCGCCTCAAGGAGTCATTGACCAGGTTTGAATTCTACGATCCCCTGGAGGTAAGACTGGCCAAGGGCTACCGTTACAGCGGCGTGGAATTCCAGGGACCCAGGGACATGACAGTAGAGTTCCGGTGCAGTCCTTCCCAAATGTTCGGCTATACGGATGCCAGGTTTGACAGCGGAGTTCAGCAGCTTACCCTCCGGGATTACCGTTTCAGCAACGGCTATTTTGCCATAGGCGCATCTGTGCTGGGATTGCTGGCAGTGCTGGCCCTGGCTCTGCCGGCTGTGAAACGGTTTGAAATTGGAAAGAGCGGCCTGTGCAGGCTGTCATTTGAGCCATTGAGCTGTATCGGAGTGGCCTGGATGGGCGTTATGGGCAACGGAACCATACCCATGGCCCTGATTGCCTCTACCATGGACGGCAGCTTGAAGAGCGAACTTTTGAGAGCGGATTTTCTTCCCTGGTCCGCGGATGTGATGGCAGTGGTCATTAATCTGGCATTCTGGATGGTCAGCTACGGAATGTTTTACTGGGGAATTACCTGTTACAGGGCTATCTTTTCCCTGGGGCCCTGGCGCTATTTCAAAGAGCGTACATGGCTGGGACGTTTCCTGCGGTTCATTAAGCGTTGGGCGTTTAATGCCCTCAATGTCTTTAATGAGACTGACTGGGAGCGCCGTTCCACCAGGATTATAGGCAAAGCCATTATTGCGAACTTTGTCATACTGACCATTATCTCCTGTCTCTGGTTCTGGGGAATCGGAGCCCTGGTGATTTACTCCCTGGTTCTGTTTTTCCTGTTGCAGAAATATTGGGGGCAGATGCAGCAAAAATATAATACGCTTCTGAAGGGTATCAATGAGATAGCAGAGGGAAACCTGGACGTGGAGATTCAGGAGGATCTGGGAGTCTTTAACCCGTTTAAGGAACAGCTGAGCCGGATTCAGGAGGGCTTTAGGAAAGCAGTGGCCCAGGAGGTGAAAAGCGAGAGGACCAAGTCAGAATTGATTACCAATGTATCCCATGACTTAAAGACCCCTCTTACGGCGATTATCACTTATGTAAACCTGTTAAAACAGGAGAACGTGACAGAGGAGGAGAGAAAGTCCTATATACGGGTACTGGACCAGAAGTCCATGCGGCTGAAGGTGCTCATAGAGGACCTGTTCGAGGTCAGCAAGGCCAGCAGCGGTACAGTCAGCCTTCACCTGGAGAACGTGGATATTGTTAGCCTCTTAAAGCAGGTGAGGTTTGAACTGGCGGATAAGATTGACGCCAGCGGGATTGAGTTCCGTTACAATCTGCCAGAGGAGAGAATCCTTCTTCATCTGGACAGCCAGAAGACCTACCGGGTATTTGAAAACCTGCTGGTGAATATAACAAAGTACGGAATGCCGGGCACACGGGCCTATATACAGGTGGTCAGGGAAGATGACGGCCATGTACTGATAACCATGCGCAACATATCAGCCAGAGAACTGGAGGTATCTCCGGAGGAGCTGACAGAACGGTTTGTCCGTGGGGATACATCCCGCAATACAGAGGGATCAGGACTGGGGCTTGCCATTGCCGGAAGCTTTGTGGAGGTTCAGGGCGGTACCATGAAGCTGGAAGTGGAGGATGATTTGTTCCGCGTATCCATCCGCTGGAAGACGGAAGAACCGGCCAGAGCCGGGCAGGAGCCCTGGAGGGAAGCGCGGGGAGGCTCGGAAGAACCGGGAGTGCCGGGGATGCCGGATACGCCGGTAGCGGAAGGCGCGCCGGGAAAGACAGCCATGGATACGGAGAAAGAGAATGCAGGAGAGATACATGGCCGGGAATCGGAAACAGACGGCGACATTGACATATCCACAGCCGCATTTGACATGGAAGGTGTTGTGTGGGGCGCTGAGGAGGCGGAGGAGAGTAAGGAAGACAGTAAGAAGGACAGTAAGACGGATAGAGAAGAATAAAAAAGAATAGAAAAGAATGAATAAAAAACACCTCATGGGAAGCCCTTTTACTAATATCACGGGCTGGCCTATGAGGTGTTTCTGTTTTATTGGTTAGCAAAAATATCCGTCATCCGGCGCAGTGAACTTATGACAGGATATTATCCGAATCCGGATTAGATTTGACGGAATTCTGCCCGCTTCCCAGAATGATATCCGGTGCGCCGGTCAGATTCACGTTCCGGCTGACCTTGGCGTCGTATGTATCCGACTTTATGATTTCAGCCAGGTCCACGCCTGTGGTTTCCTTCATGGATTCAAAGAGCCTTGCCATGACGACAGGGACATTGCCTGCAATGGACCCTACGCCGTTATCCGAATCGTTGCCGCCGCCGATAATTGTTATCTTGTCAATCTGTGACAGAGGCTCCGCAATCTTCCCGGCGATTTCGGGAAGCACCTGAATCATCATCTCGGCCATGGCCGCTTTATTATACTTCTGGTAAGCCTCGGCTTTTTTCTCCATACCTTCCGCCTCAGCCAGGGCCTTGGCGCGGATGGCGGCAGCCTCGGCCTCGCCCTTGGCCCTGATACCTTCTGCCTCCTGGACCATGGAGTACTTCTGCGCCTCGGCAATGGCCTTCTGCGCCTCGGCGACTTTTTCGCGCTCATACTGTTCCGCGTCCGCCTGGGCTTTCTTGGCCAGCGCTTCCTGTTCCTGCTTCTGGAGCTCGTAGGCAGCGTCCGCCTCGGCCTTCTTGGTATCGGACGCCTTTTGCAGTTCGGCCTTTTTGCTGGCCAGCTCGTTGTTCTTCTGGGCAATCTGTGTCTCGGCAGCCACCCTCGCGTCATTGGCGTCATTGTCCGCAGCTGCCTGGGCAATGGCAATGTCACGTTCGGGCCTCGGCCTTTGCGATGGATGCGTCCTTGCGGATTTTAGAGGTGTTATCCATACCGAGATCCTGGATGAGTCCGTGTTCATCCGTCACGTTCTGAATGTTACAGGAAAGGATGTCAATTCCCAGCTTCTCCATGTCTTTGGAGGCATTAATCATAACCTGGTCGGAGAAGGAATCGCGGTCCGTGTTAATGGCCCTCAGTGTAAGGGCGCGGTATGAAAATGGGATACGGACGCGGTTATTTACGATACTGCAACTTTGTATAATTTTTTACAATACAATCCCCCGAAAGACAAGGGGGGAAACCTGCGGTGAGGTAGCCGACAGACAGACTGCAGCTGTCTGCCCGGCCAGCAGCGCAACGCTTTTTAGAGGTGAGCCACTGCGCAAAGCGGTCAGGGGACGGCCGCTTAGTGCCAGTGGCATGTATTGCACACAGGCGCCGTATAACAGGCGGTAAGTGCTTATAACAAGGAGGAATGAAATGATAGGTGAAAACACACATGCATGCTGCTGTGACCACAGTGAAGAAGCGCTGTTAAAGCGGATTGGCGAGCTGGCGGCAGAGTACAGGGGGAAAGAGGGAAGTCTGATACAGGTCCTTCATATGGCGCAGGGAATATATGGTTATCTGCCTTTGGAGGTTCAGAAGGTCATAGCGGACGCGCTGGACATCAGTCTGGCAGAGGTATCGGGGGTAGTGACGTTTTATTCGTTTTTTTCTACCCAGCCCAGAGGAGAACACACCATACGTGTCTGTCTGGGGACGGTCTGCTATGTAAGGGGAGGCAAGAAAATCGTAGAGCGGTTAAAGGAACTGCTGGATGTGGAAATCGGTGAGACCACGGCTGACAGGAAGTGACGGGCGCAGGCGCACGGCCCATATTCCGGATTCTGATTTCTTCCTGGAGTGCGACGGCATAGTCACGGCCATCAACCAGGATGTGGATCACCAGGTTTACCGCACCACCCATGTGGAAGTGGCTAAGAACGGCAAGCTGGATATCGGCAGGTTTACTTCTGAGACAGGAGAATCAGGCGTGTTTGCGGGAGGCGATGTAAGCCCATGGGGCGTCAATGTTGTGATTCATGCCATTGCAGACGGCAAGAAGGCCGCCATGAAGATAGATCAAAGGCGCATTGTTAAAAAGGCGCTGCCTGTTTCCTCTGGCATTTATGTGTATCTTCATTGTGTGGAGGCTGGCGGAACGCGGCTTTCACGGCATATGGATTTATATGCTGCTTACCATTGGTATTATATGTCTGGTCCTGGACCGCTTCTTTAAGCCCTGGGAGCATTACAGGATGAGGAAACAGAAGGAGGAAACAGAAGGAGAATGACAGCGGTATGTAAAAACATAGGTAAATAGGCAGAATGCAGCAAAACAGCGGATGCAGGGGCAAGCCTGCGGTCCGCTGTTTTGCATATATGTACATTGCTTGCAAAAAACGTTGAATATCTGTTTTTGCGGAATACACATTGATTATGGTATAGCGATTAGTGCTGGTTAATGCTCCTCTTAACATAGGTGGTGTGGAGCAGGTGGTGGGCTTTTTCGCTTCCGGGCTCTCCCAGGTAAGTGGCGTAGAGCTCCTTGATAGCAGGATTCTCATGGGACTTACGGATTGGGTTGGCTGTATCTATATCGTAGAGCACCTTTGCGCGCAGGCCGCGGATATCCGTGGTGTTGCGTACGTGTCCGGGCTGCTGGGGCTGACCGCCGCCGTTTACGCAGCCGCCGGGGCATCCCATGATTTCGATGAAGTGATAGTTGGCTTCTCCGGATTTCACCTTATTTAACAGCTCCCTGGCATTGCCCAGGCCGGAGGCCACCGCAATCTTTACCTCCATGCCTGCCACATTGTAGGTGGCTTCCTTGATTCCCTTTGTGCCGCGGACTTCTGTGAAGTCCGGCTTAGGCAGCTCTTCGCCGGTCAGGGTTTCCACGGCAGTTCTCAGGGCTGCTTCCATTACGCCGCCCGTAGCGCCGAAGATAACGGCTGCGCCGGTTCCAAGGCCCAGAGGCGCGTCAAACTCTTCGTCCGGCAGGTCTAAGAACCGGATGCCTGCCTTCTTGATCATGCGGGCCAGCTCTCTTGTGGTGATGGAGATGTCCACATCCGGCATTCCATTGGCATCCTCGTCCTCACGGCCAATCTCAAACTTTTTGGCGGTACACGGCATTACACTGACACTTACGATGTCTTTTGGATCAATGCCTGCCTTCTCGGCATAGTAGGACTTGGCGATAGCGCCAAACATCTGCTGAGGAGATTTACAGGACGACAGATTCTCTGTCATGTCCGGGAAATAGTGCTCGCAGTATTTAACCCAGCCCGGTGAGCAGGAGGTGATGAGAGGCAGTACGCCTCCGTTCTGTACCCGGTCAATGAATTCGTGCGCTTCCTCCATGATGGTAAGGTCTGCGGAGAAATTGGTATCAAATACCTTGTCAAAGCCCAGACGGCGCAGAGCCGCGGCCATCTTGCCTTCCACATCTGTGCCGATAGGCAGACCGAATTCCTCGCCCAGTCCCGCGCGTACAGCGGGAGCTGTCTGAACGATTACATGCTTCTTCGGGTCCGCAATGGCAGCGAATACGTCTGCTGTATAATCCTTCTCGGTCAATGCTCCGGTTGGACATACTGCGATGCATTGTCCGCAGGATACACAGGAGGTTTCTCCCAGACCCATCTCAAAGGCAGAGCCAATGGAGGTAGAGAAACCACGGTTGTTGGCTCCGATGACGCCGATGCCCTGTACATTTTCACAGACAGCCACACAGCGGCGGCAGAGGATACATTTGCTGTTGTCACGGATCATGTGGGCGGCAGAGGTATCAATCTCGGACGGGGTAATCTCGCCGTCGTAATATCCTTCGTCGTCCACGCCCAGCTCGTGGGCCAGCTCCTGAAGCTCGCAGTGTCCGCTGCGGACACAGGACAGACAGGAACGGTTGTGGTTGGATAACAGGAGCTGTAATGTCTTCTTCCTGGAATCCAGTACCTTAGGTGTATTGGTATATACCTCCATGCCCTCCTCGGCGGGATAGACACAGGAAGTTACCAGTTTTCCATTTTTTAATTCTACTATACAGATACGGCAGGCACCGATCTCATTGATTTCCTTTAAGAAACACAGAGTAGGAATCTCGATATGTGCCAGTCTTGCTGCCTCCAGGATTGTGGAACCCTTGGGAGCGGTGACTGCAATGCCGTTGATTTTAAGATTAATTGTCTCCATCGTATATTCCCTCCCTCATTATTTCTTGTAGATAGCGCCGAATTTACATTTTTCCATACAAGCGCCGCATTTGATACACTTGTTCTGGTCAATGACATGTGGATTCTTGACAGAGCCCACGATTGCTCCGGCAGGACAGTTGCGGGCACACAGCGTACATCCGCGGCATTTGTCACGGTCGATGTTGAAGGAGAGAAGCGCCTTACATACACCAGCCGGACAGCGTTTTTCCTTGATGTGTGCCTCGTACTCATCGCGGAAGAAATGAAGGGTGGAGAGTACAGGGTTGGGAGCTGTCTGGCCCAGGCCGCACAGTGAGTTGGCCTTTACATAGTGACAGAGCTCCTCTAACTTATCCAGGTCTTCCATTACGGCCTGGCCCTTTGTAATCTTGGTCAGGATTTCCACCATACGCTTGGTGCCGATACGGCATGCGGTACATTTACCGCAGGACTCCTCCACGGTGAATTCCAGGAAGAATTTGGCGATATCCACCATACAGTCATCTTCGTCCATGACAATCAGACCGCCTGAACCCATCATGGAACCAATGGAAAGCAGGTTATCGTAATCAATGGGAATATCAAAATGCTCGGCAGGGATACATCCGCCGGAAGGTCCGCCGGTCTGAGCTGCCTTGAATTTTTTGCCGTTTGGAATGCCGCCGCCGATTTCTTCGATGACGGTGCGCAGGGTGGTACCCATGGGAATCTCCACCAGACCGGTGTTGTTAATCTTGCCGCCCAGCGCGAATACCTTGGTTCCTTTGGACTTCTCAGTGCCCATGGAAGCAAACCACTCAGGACCGTTCAGGATAATCTGAGGTATGTTTGCATAGGTTTCTACGTTGTTTAAGATACTTGGCTTTCCGAACAGACCCTTCTGTGCGGGGAATGGTGGCCTTGGCCTCGGCTCGCCGCGCTTGCCCTCAATGGAGGTCATAAGGGCGGTTTCCTCGCCGCAGACAAATGCACCGGCGCCCAGACGCAGATCGATGTCAAAATCAAATCCGGTTCCGAAGATGTTCTTGCCTAAGAGTTCCATCTCACGGGCCTGCTCAATGGCTATTTTCAGACGTTCCACAGCGATGGGATACTCGGCACGGACGTAAATATAGCCCTGATTGGATCCGATTGCGTAACCGGCAATAGCCATTGCCTCCAGAATGGCATGGGGGTCGCCTTCCAGCACGGAACGGTCCATGAATGCGCCGGGGTCACCCTCGTCGGCGTTGCAGCATACATATTTCTGGTCAGCGTCGTTCTGCTTACAGAGCTTCCACTTAAGACCGGTTGGGAAACCGGCGCCGCCGCGGCCTCTCAGTCCGGCATCCAGCAGAGTCTGGATTACATCGTCCGGAGTCATCTCCGTGAGCACCTTGCCCAGAGCCTGGTATCCGCCTGTACCTATGTATTCCTCGATGTTTTCGGGATTGATGACACCGCAGTTGCGCAGGGCGATACGGTGCTGTTTCTTATAAAAGTCAGTGTCAATCAGCGCCTTGATGCCGCCGGTTGGGCTTACGGTCTCCTGATACAGAAGACGTGTCACCACACGGCCCTTTAACAGGTGCTCGGAAACAATCTCGGGAATGTCGTTTACCTGCACCATGGAGTAGAAGGTGGCATCGGGATATACAATCATGATAGGACCTAAGGCGCAGAGTCCGTGGCAGCCTGTCTCTACAACAGCCACCTCCTCTTCCAGTCCCTGACGTTTGATTTCATATTTTAAAGCTTCCATAATCTTCGGGCTGCCGGAAGAAGTACATCCGGTACCACCGCAGACTAATACGTGTGAACGATACATCGTACTTTCCTCCTTTATTTAAGACCTGCAGCGCCCATGGTGTATTTTTCCACGGGATGGCCGCCAACCAGGTGGCGCTCAACTACTTCCAGGGCTTTGTCGGCGTTCATTTTCACATAAGTAATCTTATCCTTGCCAGGCTCCGTGACTTCCACAATGGGTTCATACTGGCATAAGCCGATACAGCCTGTCTGGGTAACGGAAATTTTATTGGTAAGTCCTCTTTTCTGGACTTCGTCAGCAAGTGTATTCAGAACCGGCCTGGCGCCGGCAGCGATACCGCAGGTAGCCATACCTACAACCACACGGATATGATCGTGGTCTTCGGCACGCATATTGACCTGGCTCTGCATCTTTTCTCTGATTGCCTGTAATTCAGCAAGAGTTTTCATGTGCGATTAACCTCCTCGTTATGAGCACTTGGCGGCCGTCCTTTGGCCGCTTACGTGCGATACATGTCATCTCCGCTTGGTGAGGTGTTTCACGAACCTAGCGGAGTGGCTCGTTATGAGCACTTGGCGGCCGTCCTTTGGCCGCTTACGTGCGATACATGTCATGTTTGACGATACCCCATTAAATCAGGGCACCTCCGTCAGTTTCCTGTTGATTCTCTTTCAGATATTCCATTATGTAAGCGGACACTTCGGGGGTGTTGAGCGGGATTCCTCCCAGAATCTCTCTCATTTCCCTGGTATCCAGGGTGAATGATGCATCGTTGTATGTATAGGTATAAAGAAAATCCGTATCTGGATGGTACACAATCAAGTTGTGTATGGTGGCGTTCATGTCGCCCAAAGGCATCCTGTCGATATGGGACAGTCCAAAGACTGCTGTTACGGTGGTTCCCTTACCTGGTTCCGATTCAATATGGAAGCTGCCGCCGGTGCTTTCCGCGGCATATTTGAAAAATGGAATCCCAAGCCCTACCTTCCTGGTGGTCCTGGTGGTAAAGAAAGGGTCCGTTACATGGGCTGTCTGTTCAGGCGTCATCCCGCATCCGTTGTCGGCTATGGCAATGGTCAGCTTGTCAGCGCTTGTATCAGCGGTCACCAGGATGGTCACCAACGAGGCGCCTGCCCGGGTGGAATTCTCCGATACATCCAATACATTCAGGGAAATCTCTGTCATCATAGGCTTAGTTGTACTTGGCTAAAATGCCTGGTATGTCATCGACAGTAAGCCTTCCGTATACCTCGCCGTTAATCATCATGACGGGCGCAAGTCCGCAGGCGCCAACGCATCGGCAGGAGTCCAGGGAGAATTTGCCATCTGCTGTGCACTCACCATTGGTGATGCCCAGCAATTCTTCCAGCTTCCTGAAGATTTCACCGGAACCTTTTACGTAACATGCGGTACCGAGACAGACAGATATCTTGTACTTACCCTTTGGCTGTAACGCGAACTGGGCATAAAATGTGGATACCCCGTAGATTTTTTCCAGCGGAATACCCATTTCATCAGATATCATGGTCTGCACTTCAATAGGAAGATAACCATAAATTTCCTGGGCCTTCTGCATAACCGGCATCAGCGCGCCCGGCTGGTCACCCAGCTCGGCAATCGCTGATTTCAGCGCTGCTTCCTGCTCAGGCGTCCCCATAAAGGGAACAGTTTGTTTTTTGCAAGCCATCTTTTATTACCTCCTCACTAGTTGTACATTGTGCAATGTATCAATATTTTATCACGTATAGAAAAAAAAATCTACCATTAGTGTGAAATTTCTAACGATAAAAAACATGTAAAAAAACGGAATTATATTGAAAACACACAAAATGGATGGTATGCTATAATGTACGGAAATGTGTACAATTGACAAGTAATGATAGTGAGGAGAGACAAGGGTATGACGGTTAAGGATGTAAGAGATGTATTAGGGGCCAGGGTACTGGCAGGAGAAGAGTTCCTGGATCGGGAGGTAAAGTCGGCCTGCGGTTCGGATATGATGAGCGATGTACTGGCATTTTCCAAAGACCACTCCGTACTTCTGACAGGTCTGTGCAATCCGCAGGTTATCCGGACAGCGGAGATGTTAGATATTGTCTGTATCATTTTTGTTAGGGGGAAGAAACCGGATGAATCCATGTTGGAGATGGCCAGGGACCGGGGCCTTGTAGTCATGGAAACGGGCCACCGCATGTTCTCTGCCTGCGGTATGCTGTACCAGGCCGGGCTGCACGGCGGGGCTATCTGATGCTCCCGGCGTCTGACTTTAGTGTGTCCCGGAATGGCTTAGGTTGTTCCGGCTGATACCGGGAGAAAATATATATAATAATGAAGGGAACCAATTATGGAGGAAGCAATTGTATTAACATATGACATATCGGCAGATGACTTCACAAGGGCAGGTGAAGCCAGCAGCGATGTGAAACGAAAACTGAAACAGATGGGCGTGAGCCCTGATGCCATCCGAAAGGTGGCCATAGCTATGTACGAAGGGGAAATCAACATGGTAATCCACGCCAAGGGGGGCGTCATTACCGTGGAGATTACGACGGAGAAAATTAAGATGATACTGGCCGACGTGGGTCCGGGTATACCGGATGTGAAGCTTGCCATGCAGGCAGGTTATTCCACCGCGCCGGATGAAATCCGTTCCCTGGGCTTTGGGGCAGGCATGGGACTGCCAAATATGAAGAAGTACTCGGATTCCATGGATATTGACACCAGAATCGGTGAGGGGACCACCATTACCATGGTGGTGAATCTGTAGAATGCGAGAATGAAAGAATGAGGTGGTAAGATGGATAAATTTTATCATTCCGTAAGGCTGGATGAATCCCTGTGCAAGGGCTGCATCAACTGTATCAAGCGGTGTCCTACGGAGGCCATCCGGGTGCGGGGCGGCAAGGCCAGTATCAATAATAAATTCTGCATTGACTGCGGTGAGTGCATCCGGGTTTGTCCCCACCATGCAAAGCTTGCGACCTATGATAAGCTGGATGTGATGAAGAAGTATAGATACACGGTGGCCCTTCCGGCCCCATCCCTGTACAGCCAGTTCAACAACCTGGACGATGTGAACATTGTGCTTAACGCGCTGCTGCTTATGGGCTTTGACGATGTGTTTGAGGTCAGCGCCGCTGCTGAGCTGGTCAGCGAGGCTACCAGGCAGTACATTTCGGAGCATGAGGAACAGCTGCCTCTAATCAGCACGGCCTGTCCGTCTGTGGTGCGTCTGATTCGGGTCCGTTTTCCCAACCTGATTCCCCATCTTCTTCCCATCAATCCGCCGGTGGAGGTGGCGGCTGTTCTGGCCGTCAGAAAGGCCATGGAGGACACGGGACTGCCGAGGGAAGAGATTGGCATTATGTTCATTTCACCCTGTCCCTCCAAGGTGACCTATGTAAAGTCGCCTCTGGGAACGGAGAAGAGCGAGATTGACCAGGTGCTGGCCATCAAGGACGTGTATCCCAAGCTGCTGGCCTGCATGAAGACTGTAGTGGGAGAGGACTATCCTGTTATCGGCACATCGGGAAAAATCGGAATCAGCTGGGGACACAGCGGAGGAGAGGCCAGCGGCCTTTTTACGGAAAATTACCTGGCGGCGGACGGCATTGAGAACGTGATTCGCGTGCTGGAGGACATGGAGGACCAGAAGTTCACCAATCTGCGGTTTGTGGAGCTGAACGCCTGCAACGGCGGATGCGTGGGCGGCGTCCTGACTGTGGAGAATCCATATGTGGCGGAGGTCAAACTGAAACGTCTCCGCAAATACATGCCTGTGGCCAGGAGCCACATGCACGAGAGCGAGGAGAACGTAATCAAATGGACCACCGGCGTCCAGTATGAACCCGTTTTCCGCCTGGGAAACAACATGATGGAGAGCTTTTCCAGACTGAACCAGGTGGAGCGCCTTATGAAGAAGTTTCCGGGTCTGGACTGCGGTTCCTGCGGCGCCCCTACCTGTAAGGCCCTGGCAGAGGATATTGTCAGGGGGGATGCCAATGAGACGGACTGTGTTTACTATCTGCGGGAAAACCTGCACAAGCTGTCGGAGGAAGTGGCCGTGCTGGCAGACGACCTGCATAACGGAGACAGAGGGGGACAGGAGACACTGCGTATCCTGAAGGAATATATACAGAGAATCTCGGACGAGATGTCCGTGCTTGACAAGAAGGATGAGGATGAAGATTGAAAGCGCCGCGGGCCGGAGTTCCGGAAATGACGCCGCTTTGTGAGCAGAGGAGGATTTTATGACAGTTCAGGAATTGATTGACAAACAGATATTCGGCGTAGTGAACCTGGGTGACAGCACGGACCGGCAGATTACGGTTCCGTTTTGCTGTGACCTGCTGAGCATTGCCATGGGACGCGCCCCGGCAGGCTGCGCGTGGGTGACCGTGATGGCCAACATGAATACCCTGGCAGTGGCGGCCCTGACAGATACGGCCTGTGTTATTCTGGCGGAAGGCGCGGTTCTGGATGATGCTGCCAGGAAGAAAGCCCTTGACCAGGAGATAACGGTGCTGTCAACGGATATGCCTGTCTTTGAGGCGGCCCTTAAGATACACGGTATGATGTCATGATGAATCTGGCTTATGACCTGCATATCCATTCCTGCCTGTCGCCCTGCGGGGATGGTGATATGACGCCTGCCAACATTGCGGGCATGGCGGCTTTAAAAGGATTGGACATAGTTGCCCTTACAGACCACAATACATGCCGCAACTGTCCGGCTTTTATGGCGGCTGCCGCAGAGTACGGTTTACTGGCAGTGCCCGGCATGGAAATCAATACGTCTGAGGAAGTCCATGCAGTGTGCCTTTTCCCTGCATTGGAGAAGGCACTTGATTTTGATACCTATGTTTATGACAGACTGATTAAATTTCCTAATAAGGAAGAGATATTCGGAAAACAGCAGATTTACGATGCCCGGGACCAGGTGTGTGCCTCAGAGCCCAACCTGCTGATTAACGCAACGGAAATATCCTTTGACAGTCTTTGGAACCTGGTCCGATCCTATGACGGCGTCATGTTCCCGGCCCATGTGGATAAGACGGCCAACAGCCTGATTGCAAATCTGGGCTTCATACCTCCGGACAGCTGTTTTAAGACAGCGGAGGTCAGGGATCTGAAGAAACTGCATCAGCTGAAGCGGGACAATCCGTATCTGGAGCAGTGCAGGATTATCAGCAATTCGGATGCCCATTATCTGGAGCATATCAATGAACCCAACCTTACCATACAGGTGGAGGAGCGGTCGGCTGAGGCGGTGGTGAGGGCTCTGCTGTAGGGATGGCAGCTTTTTGCGGCAGGTATTTTGCGAAATGGCTGAGCTTTTCGGAGCCCGTCCCATGGCGGCGTCATGTACATAGAAAATAGCAATAACAGATTGTAAATGCATAGAAAAAATAAATTTGAGCCCCTTTGTCATATGTGCTATTCTTGACTTGCAAAAAAAGTCCAATTTTGGAATAAATGACAATGGGAGGAAAAAATGAAAAAATTTTTAGCAGTAGTTACATCCATGGCCATGGCACTCAGCCTTCTGACTGCCTGCGGCTCTAACGCGGCATCAACTGAAACAACAACAGCTGCCGCCAGTGAAGCGGCGTCTGAGAAGGAGACTGCCGGAAAAGAGGCGGAGGAGTCAGAGCCCGCGGCGGAAACAGCCGGGGCAGATTCCACGCAGTTCCAGTCATCCATCCTGTTCTGCGGTTCCACATCCCTGTACCCAATCCTGTCATCCCTGGCATCTTCCTTTACCGAGAAGTATGTGACCTGGGATGCGGTGGATTCGTCCTTTCCGGACTCCAATATCTCTGTTTACGTGGCTCCGGGCGGCTCCGGCGTGGGAGTGAGCGCTGCCATTGACGGCACGGCTGATTTCGGTATGCTGGCCAGAGATATCAAGGACTCTGAGATTGAAGCCCTGGGAGAGCATTACCAGGAGTTTGTGGTGGCAAAGGACGCCCTTACTGTGTCGGTCAATGCTGAGAATCCAATCTGCGGCATCATGGACGACATGCCGGCTGAGACCATCCGCCAGATTTTTGCAGGTGAGATTGCTACCTGGGACCAGGTGGATTCCACTCTGCCCGCTGAGACCATCAATGTCTATATCCGCGATTTATCCGGCGGCGCTTATGAGGTGTTCCAGAAGAGTGTCATGGGTGACAGCGAGGTGACTGCGTCCGCAACCCAGTCCGCGTCCATGACAGAGCTGGCCACCAACATTGCCGGAGACAAATGGGGAATCGGCTATGCGGGATTCGGCGCTTACAATAAGGCCAATGCGGACGGACAGGTATTGACTGCCATGAAGGTGGACGGAGTGGAGGCCACGGCTGAAAACATTATAAGCGGCGCGTATACCATCCAGAGACCGGTTATGTTTGTTGCCGGCGCAGAGATTACCCCGTCTGAGCAGGCATTTATCGACTACATCTTCTCACAGACAGGATATGACGTGGTGGAAGCCAACGGATACATACCTGCATTTACACCTGAGGCTTGATTGACGTCAGGGAAAACGCCGGGAAAACCGTCAGGAAAATATTCCCTTGAAATGGAGTCAAACCAATGAATAAACAGCTGAATGCATTATTCTCAGTTCTGATAAGGGCCCTGACCGCCCTGACCGTGATGGTCCTGGCCTTTGTCATATACTTTATTGTCAAGGAGGCACTGCCCACGTTCGACGAAGTGGCAGTGCCTGATTTCCTGTTGGGCCAGAGATGGATGCCCATTGCCTACACAGGGGAGCCGTCCTTTGGCATTTTCAATTTTATAGCGGCTACGCTCTATGTATCCCTGGTGGCAATGGTCCTGGCTGTGACAGTGGGGCTGGGAGCCGCCATTTATCTTTCCTGCGTTGCCACGGAACGGATGCGGGGAATCCTCTATCCCTTTGTGGACCTTTTGGCCGGTATTCCATCCGTGATATATGGCTTCATGGGCCTGACCCTTATGGTCAAGCTTTTCATCAGGGCCGGAGTCCACACCGGGTCCTGCGTCCTTGCGGCCGGAATCCTGCTGGCCGTTATGCTGCTTCCTTTTCTGATATCCTCCTGCAGCGAGACCATGCTGAAGGTAAGGGAACGGTATCAGCCCGCCGCAGACGCCCTGGGTATCTCCAAATGGCATATGGCGGCAACCATTGTCCTTCCGGGGGCGTGGAAGAACATACTGCTGTCCATGATTCTGGCCATCGGACGGGCCATGGGGGAAACCATGGCAGTGATGATGGTCATTGGAAATGCAAACCTGTTCCCCTCCCTGCTTGGAAAGAGTGAGAGCATTGCCTCAGTGATTGCGCTGGAGATGGGAACAGCGGTGGTGGGAAGCACTCACTACCATGCCCTGTACGCGGCGGGACTGGTACTGATGCTCCTGTTGTTCCTTATCAATTCCGGCATCACCCTGCTGCGCGGCAGGCTGGAGCAATAGGCCGGAACAAGAAGACGGAATATGCATAAAGGAGGGAAAGCCATGCATTTGCGCGCATCACTTACAAAATTTTGGGCGTATTCCAGCATGATATTGGTGACAGGCATCATATTGTTTCTGTTCGGATATGTTTTTTACCGGGGGGCAGGCACCATCAGCTGGGAATTTCTGTCCCAGTCCCCCAGGGGAGCTGTCCTGGGTGAAGAGGGGGGTATCTGGCCCGCCATTGTGGGGAGCCTGTGTTTTACGGCAACAGCCATTGTTCTGGGGGGAATACCGGCTGTTGCCACAGCTCTCTTCATGGTATTTTACTGCAAAAGGCGCAGGACAGAGGGATTAATCCGCATGGTAATCCAGTGTATCTCGGGGATCCCTTCCATTGTCCTGGGGCTGTTTGCTTACAGCTTTCTGGTGCGGGACCTGGCCTGGGGGCGCTGTATCCTGTCATCGGGAGTGGCTCTGGCCGTGATGATTCTTCCCTTTATAGAGGTCAGGGCGGAAAAGACCTTCAGAGAGCTTCCAAAACAGCTGGTCCAGTCCTCCTATGCCCTGGGCTGTTCCAGGTTCTATACCATTTGGAAGATTGCGCTGCCGGCCTGTAAGGGGGAGATTGTGTCGGGCGTGATACTGGGAGGCTGCTATGCCATGGGAGCAACGGCGCCTCTCATTTTCACGGGGGCAGTGGCTTATTCCAGCCTGCCGGCCAGACTAACCGCACCGGCCATGGCCCTGCCCATGCATCTCTACCTGCTGGTGGCTCAGGGAGCCACTTCCATGGACGCGGCTTACGGGACCGCATTTGTCATGATGGCGCTGATTTTAATCAGCAACCTGTCGGCAACAATTTACGCAAGGAGGAGCCAGAAAAAATGGAACATATCATGACGCTTCGCAATGTCAGCGCATCCTACGACGGCAGGGAGGTGCTGTCTGACCTGTCCTTAGACATACCGACCCATCGGATTACGGCTGTCATCGGTCCGTCGGGGTGCGGAAAAACCACGCTGCTGCGGTGTATGAATGGATTGCTGACAGAGGAAAGGGGCGCGTTTGTATCGGGAAAAATTTTGTTGGACGGGCAGGAGATAAAGTCCATGCAGAAGGACGTGCTGCGCCGCCGAGTGGGCCTGGTGTTCCAGACACCGGCTCCCTTTCCGTTTTCCATCTATAAAAATATGACATATGCGCCCAGATATTACGGGGTCCGGGATAAGGCGGCCCTGGAGGCACTGGTGAAGGAGAAGCTCCGGATGGCCGGACTGTACGACGAGGTCAGGGAGGATTTGGGCAGGAACGCGCTTAAGCTCTCAGGAGGGCAGCAGCAGAGGCTCTGTATCGCCCGCGCCCTGACCGTGGACCCGGAGGTGCTTTTGCTGGATGAACCCTGCTCTGCCCTGGATGTGAAATCATCTGCCGTGATTGAGGAAATGCTGACAGAGCTTAAGAAGCAGTACACCATTGTCATTGTCACCCATAACATAGCCCAGGCCCGCAGGATATCAGATTATGCGGCATTCCTTTTCGGAGGACGTCTGGTGGAGTGGGGGGAATCGGAGCAATTGTTCGGGTGTCCGGTGGAAGAGGAGACAAGGGCGTTTCTGGCAGGTATCTACGGATAGACGGATATGAGATATAAGGGAGGAGACATACTGTGATTATAATAGAGATACCCGGGCGGGAGCCCCTCAGGATTGACCATGTGGTCTTGGATTACAACGGTACAGTGGCCGTGGACGGACTGCTGTTAAAGGGAGCCGGGGAACGGATTTCCCGGCTCAGGGAGCATGTAAAGGTGCATGTGCTCACTGCCGATACCTACGGCACGGTGACCCGCCAGTGTGAACCTCTGGGCGTGGAGGTAAGGACCTTTCCGCGGGAGGGTGCTGCCGGCTGCAAGGAGGAAATCGTAAGGGGGCTTGAGGGCGGCGTGGCCTGTCTTGGCAATGGCTTTAATGATATACAGATGTTTGACGCGGCCCGGCTGTCCATAGCGGTACTGGAGCGGGAAGGCATGTGCGCTGCCCTGTTAGGCCATGCAGCTGTGGTGGTTCGCTCCATTGAGGACGGGCTGGACCTGCTTCTGAAGCCGGACCGGCTGCGGGCGACGCTGAGAAGCTGATGTCTAAAAAAGTTGCGTGGTAAAGACTGCCTTGAGAAAAATGCCCATGCCGGACTCTGGAAATGCGGCTTTACATAAAGTAAATGGTACTGAAAAGCAGATAGCCCAGCGCATGCTCAACCAGGTAATCAGGAGCGGCCGGAAGGTGTATGGTATTTTGCCGCAGCAAATGCAAAAGAGCAGGGATAGTGCTGGCAGAAGGGGCAAAGGGCCCGATCCTTGCAGAGCGGAAATTCCTGCGTTGTTTTTCTGGCCGTGCGGACGGGAGCCAAAATTATGTGAAGCCAGGGGAGGAAATATGGCTTTATCTGAGGAAATACGCAAATGATGAAATAATATATTTCGTCAGTAACGCCCCGGCAGACCTCCCGGCAGGAGAACCGGACAGAGCAGCAACGTTAAGGCGGCCGATTGAACAATGCTTTGAGGAATGCAAAAGCAATCCCATTGACGATGCCGATGGTAATCAAACTGATGCATGGGATAATTGTATATACAGTAACTGATATGAAAAAAATAGTAAGTTACCATATACGCGGGAACCATAATGCATATCTATCACACCGAAAAAACAAGCTTTTAAAAAGTTCGCTGTAGTACTAGAGCGTGTCTGAAAATTCAACGAAGCAGAAAAACATCCGGTGGATCAACAGGGCGTCCTCCTGCCGTAAGGCAGGGCGGGCGCCCTTTGCACCTAATCTTCCAGCGCGTCCTTAAGTGCTCCCAGGAATTCCAGGTCGGATTGTTTGACCCGGATGTTGGATGCTATGGTCTGCCCGGTGCTGGATGTGACGGTAATTTCAATCAGTGTTCCCTCGTCCATGACCCCGTCTCTGGATGCGGCTTTGACAAATGACAGCATCTTGGGATGGTTGGCCTTGAACTGGTTCCCGGCCGGTTTTAATTGAAGAAGATTCATTGGATTCATAACATGCTCACCTCCAAACACGCTTTAGTTTACCATATTTTAAAGGCAGCGGTCCAGTCCTATTTTTCCACAGGGCGGTCCTCGTGGAAAAGGACGGGACGTATGGTCTTGTAAATGGTGCCCGGCTCGTGGTATTATGGTTAAAGATGCACATGAAAGGAAGAAATATGAAATTCATTCATTTATCAGACCTTCATATCGGAAAACGGGTCAATGGTTTTTCCGTGCTGGAGGATCAGAAATATATATTAGACCAGATACTCATGATTGCGGAGGAGGAAATGCCTGACGGCGTCCTCATAGCCGGGGATGTATATGATAAACCTGTGCCGCCTGCCGAGGCAGTGCAGGTCTTTGACGCTTTCCTGACCGGGCTGGCGGACCGGAATCTGCCCGTGTTTGTCATCAGCGGGAACCATGACAGTCCGGAGCGGCTGGCTTTTGGAGGGCAGCTTATGAAGGACAGGAGCGTTTATATGGCGCCTGTGTATGACGGTCATGTGGAGCCGATTCATATGGAGGACAGGTACGGAAGCCTGTGGGTCTATATGCTGCCCTTTATAAAGCCTGCTGTTGTGAGGAGATGCTGGCCGGAGGAGGGCATTGAAACCTTTGATGATGCGGTCCGCTGTGCGCTGGGGCATATGACCGGACATAAGAAAGGGACAGATGACCGCAATATTCTGATTGCCCACCAGTTTGTCACCGGTGCGTCCTGCTGTGACTCGGAGGAGCTGTCCATCGGCGGCCTGGACCAGGTGAGCGCTGATCTGTTCGATTACTTTGATTATGTGGCCATGGGACATATCCATGGACCCCAGAAGGTGGGAAGAGATACCCTGCGCTATAGCGGGACCCCCCTTAAATATTCATTCTCAGAGGTGAACCACAGAAAGTCAGTGACCGTGGTGGAGCTGCTGGAAAAGGGAAATGTGACCGTGAACACCCGTCCCCTCAAACCCCTCCATGATATGCGGGAGCTGAAAGGAAGCTATGAGGAGCTGACCAGCCGCGATTTTTACCAGGGTACGGCTGTGGATGATTACCTTCACATCACCCTTACGGATGAGGAGGATATACTGGACGCAATAGGCAAGCTGCGCTCCATTTATCCCAATGTAATGAAGCTGGATTATGATAACAAGCGCACCAGGGAAGGGAATGTGGTGGAAGCCGCCGCCAAGGCGGACAAGCCGCCCATTGTGCTGTTGGAGGAACTGTACCGGCTTCAGAACAACCAGCCCATGACAGGGCAGCAGGCTGACTTTGCGGGAAAACTGATGGAAGAAATATGGGAGGGAAGCAGATGAGGCCGACAGAACTGATAATATCCGCATTTGGACCATATGCAGGTGAGGTTACCCTGGATATGGCCTCTCTGGGAGACCGGGGGCTTTATCTTATTACGGGTGACACCGGCGCGGGGAAGACCACTCTGTTTGACGCCATTGCATTTGCCCTTTACGGCAATGCCAGCGGGGACAGCCGCAAACCCAGAATGCTGAGGAGTAAATACGCCAGGCCGGATGCCAGGACCTATGTGGAGATGGGATTTTCCTATAATGGAAAGGAATACAGGGTGCGGCGCAATCCTGAGTATATGAGGGCAAAACAAAGAGGCGAAGGGGAGACAAGGGAGAAACCGGACGCAGAGCTTCATCTGCCGGACGGCAGGCTTGTTACAGGAGATAAGGCGGTAACTGTGGAGGTGGAAGGGCTTCTGGGCCTTAACAGGGAGCAGTTCTCCCAGATTGCCATGCTGGCCCAGGGCAGTTTTTCCAGGCTCCTGTCAGGCAGAACCGAGGATCGGGGCATCATTTTCCGGGAAATATTCAAGACAAAGCCCTATCAGCTGTTTCAGGAAAAGCTGAAGGACCGGACCAAGGGCCTGTATGGCCGTTACGCGGACAGCAGGAAGAGTATGGAACAGTATGCAGGAGGTGTTATCACAGAGGGCCATAGTGAGGAACTGAAGCTTCGCTGGAAGGAGGTGCCCCAGGGAAGCCTGGAAGCTCTTTTGGAGGTGCTGGACCAGCTGATTACGGCAGATGAGGCGCAGCAGCAGGAGAAAGACAAGGCCATGGCCCTGGTCAGGGATGAGATAGCTGCCCTTGGGATGGAGCTGGGGAAAATGCAGGGGGATGCCGCGGTCTGCCGGGATATGGCCGCTGCCGCGGATGTGCTCAGGGAGAATACGCCGGTTCTGGAGCAGGCAAGGGCCAGGTATGAGAGGGAGAAGGAACGCCAGGCTGACAGAGACGGCTTGATTGGCGATGTTACCAGGATGGAAGAAAACCTGAAAACCTATGACCGTTTTTACGCGCTTCAGGAGAATCTGAAGGCATGCAGGAAAGAGACAGAGAGCCTTGGAGACAGGCTGGAGCGGGCGGCCCTGGAGGAAAAGCAGTGGAAGGAACGAAATGACAGCGATGAGAAGACCCTGGAAACCCTTCGCCAGGCAGGAGAAGAGTATCAGGCGGCCCTGACGGCAGGGGAGCGGCTGCGTGAATACAGTGCGCGTATCGGGCTTCTGGCAGAGGAGCTGGCGCGGTACGGGCAGGAGAGGAGTAAGCTTGAGGCAGCCAGAGAGCGTTACAGGGCAGCCGACGGGGAGCGCCGGAGGGCAGACGATGCCTACCGGGAGATGTATCAGAGATTCCTGGACAACCAGGCTGGAATTCTGGCCTCGCGGCTCACAGAAGGCCAGCCCTGTCCTGTATGCGGCTCCGTCACCCATCCGGCGCCAGCACGGTATATGGAGGAGGGAAAGGAGGCAGCCAAGGACAAGGTAGACCGGCTTAAGGCTGTCGCAGGGGAAAAGGACAGGGAGGCTGCCAGGCTCAGCCTGGAAGCAGGAAGGCTGGCAGGCAGTCTGGATACCCGTTATGAAAGGATGAAGCAGCAGATTGATGCCGAGGTGGCTTCCTGGAAGGAGGACTGGCAGCAGCGGATTCACCAGGCGGAAGCCGCCGCCGGGGTATTGGCTTCGGAGACAGGGGATGAGCGGCAGGGACGCAGGTATTTCCTTGAACAGTGGGAACAGATGATGGGGCAGCTGAAAGGCCAGCTGGAGCGCCAGGCTGCCGTCCAGAAGGAGAAGATTCAAGAAAAGAAGAAGAGAAAAGAATATAAGGAAGCCATTGAAGGCAGAAGGGCCTTGGGGCGTCAATCCCTGGAAGCAGCCTCGGAGCTGAAACAGCAGGCCCAGAGGCTGCTGGCAGAGAGCCAGGCAAAGGAAAGGGAGCTGGAAAGCCGCCTTAAGGAGATGGAGTCCTCCCTGCCCTATGAAAACAGAACGGCCGCTCAGGCTGAGCTGGCAGAGAAGAAGGCATTTCTTGCCGGACTGGAAAAGGCGTTTAAGGATGCGGAGGAATCCTATAACCGGGTAAGCCGCCGGGTGTCGGACGCACAGGCCCGGCTGGAGGCGCTGGGAGGTCAGATGGCGGGGAAGGAGAGGCTGTCCATGGATTGTCTGGAGGAGCGGATGCAGGAGAACCGGCAGCGCCAGTCTGAGGCAAGGGAGAGGCTGACCGGTCTGGAGCAGGAGAAAAGCAGGCTTCACCACAGGCTGGAAACCAACCGCATGGCAAGGGAACGCATTACGCAGCAAAAGGCGTCCATGGAAGAGATACAAAAGGAATGGACGTGGGTCAAGGCCCTTTCCGATACAGCGGCAGGAGAAGTGGGGGGAAAGGAAAAAATTACCTTGGAAACATATGCGCAGATGGCGTATTTCGAGCGCATCATTGCCAGGGCAAATACCAGGTTCATGGTCATGAGCGGAGGCCAGTATGAGCTGAAACGGTGTACGGAGGAGGATAACAGGGGAAAGAACGGACTGGGACTGAATGTCATCGACCACTACAATGGCACAGAGCGAAGCGTAAAGACATTGTCCGGCGGGGAATCCTTCCAGGCGTCCCTTTCCCTGGCTCTGGGCTTGTCGGATGAGATACAGTCAGCCGCAGGCGGAATCCGTCTGGACACCCTCTTTGTGGATGAGGGATTTGGGTCCCTGGATGAGGATACCCTGAACCTGGCCATGAAGTCCCTGGGAGACCTGGCAGAAGGAAGGCGTCTGGTGGGCATCATCTCCCATGTGGGGGAGCTGAAGGAACGAATCGAGCGCCAGATTGTTGTGGTTAAGGACAAGACAGGCGGAAGCAGGGCATATATTGAAACGTGACGGAAGCAGAATGGGAATGAAGTTGGATCGCAGATAAGGAGAATAAGGTGAGAAGAAAGGACAGGGAAGTTAAGGATATATATGGAATAAGGGAAATTATACGGGAGTGTGACTGCTGCAGGCTGGCTTTTCCCCATGGAAAGAGCGCCTACATCGTTCCTCTCAGCTTCGGATACAATGAGGAGGAAAATGCGTTCTATTTCCACGGGGCGGCGGAAGGGAAGAAGATGGACCTGGTCAGGCAGATTGGATATGCCGGGTTTGAGATGGATACTGCCCATGGTCTGAAGGAGGCGGACCAGGCCTGCGGATATTCCTTCCGGTACAGAAGCGTGGTGGGGGAAGGACCCATCCGGGTAGTGGAAGAGGTGGAGGAGAAGAAAAAGGGCCTGAACTGCATCATGGGCCACATGTCAGGAAAGGACGGCTGGGCTTACCCGGAGGCTATGCTTAAGAGAACCGCTGTACTGCGCCTGGATGTGGAACAGATGTCAGGGAAAGAGCAGCTTTAAGGGCTGTAACAAAGGAGGAAGAATATGTTTGAGTCAAGATGCGGAGTCCGCTGCAATCAATGTGAAAGAAAGGAAGCGGTCCGCTGTACGGGATGTGTAACCATGGAAAAGCCCTTCTGGGGCGGCGAGTGCGGGGTTAAATCCTGCTGCGAGGCAAAAGGACTGAACCACTGCGGAGAATGTCCGGATTTTCCCTGTGAGATGGAGGCATCCATGGGAACGGACATGGGCTTTGACGCAGAGCCAAGGCTAAAACAGTGCAGGGAATGGGCAAAATAATATCATCATGGAGGATATATGCTGTCAGAGGATATGGCGGAAGCAGCCGAGAGGGAGTATCCGATTTTGAATAAGATTTATGAAGATCAGATGGTCATCAGGGTGTCAGGGAAAAGAGTGGAGTTTGACTCGGTGAAATTCGTCAGGTGCAGGATGGAGGAATGTGATTTTAGCGGCGCATCCTTCTGCAATGTGATATTTGACAAGTGTGATTTTTCTAACTGTTCCTTCCGGGATACCTATTGGAAGAATGTGAATATATCAGACTCAAAGGGGGATGGAAGCCAGTTCTGCAATTCCACGTTTAAGTGGGTAAAGCTTCTCGACAGTCAGTTTCACTATGGGAATTTCTCCACTGTCTTCTGGGAGTTCGGTGAAATAAGAGGCTGTAATTTCCGGGAGTCCTTTATGTCTGAGGTGAAGTTTAAAAAGACGGTCTTTTCCTCCACGGACCTGACCGGGACGGATTTTTTCCGCACGCCGTTAAAGGGAATGGATTTATCGGAGTGCGCCATTGACGGCATTATGGTCTCAGATCAGTTTACGGAGCTGTCAGGGGTAAAGGTCAGCCTGCTGCAGGCGGCTGAGCTGGCCAGACTGATGGGCGTTAAAATTGTGTAAGAAGGTTATATAATATAAACTATATAAAGAAAACAGGAGGATGTTACAATGATAGAGAGCATGACGATTCAGGAGTTTCTGGATGTATTATCTTCAAAGGAGCCGGTACCGGGCGGAGGAGGAGCCTCGGCCCTGGCCGGCGCCCTGGGCAATGCCCTGGGACAGATGGTGTCCAATCTGACCATAGGCAAGAAGAAGTACGCGCTGGTGGAGGATGAGATTAAGGAGCTGGCAGAGCGGATGAAGGGAATCCAGGGACAGTTTACCCAGCTGGCTGACCAGGATGCGAAGGTGTTTGCGCCTCTGGCCAAGTGCTACAGCCTTCCCTCAGGTACGGAGGAAGAAAAGGCATACAAGGCAGAGGTCATGGAAGCACGCTTGCTAGATGCCAGTCTCGTGCCAATGGAAATCATGGAAAAGGCGGCGGAAATGCTGGAAATCATGGATATCCTTGCTGATAAGGGAAGCAGGATGGCTGTCAGCGACGTGGGCGTGGGAGTTCAGTTCATCCGGACCGCATTGCTGGGAGCCGTGATGAATGTGTACATCAATACCAAGTCCATGAAGAACAGGGAGAAGGCGGAAGAAATGAATGAAAAGGCGGAACGCCTCATTAGGGAGGGGACAGAGGCAGCGGACCGCATATATCAGAAGGTGCTTGGGCAGCTGAGATAGAAGCCGGAAATCGCCGGCTTTTATGAACCTGCCGACGTATATTTATTCACCCCAACCCTCCAGAACAGGCAGCAGGATGATGGCTGCCTGTAGGAGGCGCCCTACGCTGGAGAATTCAATCCTGGAGGCAAAGGTCTGGAACAGGGTTCCGGCAGGGCGGAGCATGATCCGGTCAAATTCACCGTTTGAAACCACATGGCTGAATCCCTTAAAGCCAGCGGCAAATAATTCTGCTATGGAAAAGGCGGACAGGACAACGGAAAAACACAGGAGGACCTGTTCCCTGGATGAAACGGATTTTGAAAAAGGAAACGTATTTTTTCATATTGAAAACTCCTGATAAAGGGAAACCACCATTTCATCCATGGTGGTGCCTGTGATTGACAGGTCGTTGATTTCCAGCCGGGAATTGAGGATGGAGATAACATGGGACACGCTGATGGAGGACGTGTCTGCCAGGACCTCCAGCCGGCCGGGAATATCCTTGACAACGGATATACCGCTTTCCTGTATATTCGTTAAATCAGAGACACTGCCACCCCGGGGGAACGGTGTATAATCAATGGAAATATGTTTGGCAGAGGAATAATGTTTTTTCAGCATCTGAAGGTCGCCGTCCAATAGAAGGCGGCCTTTTCCTATGAGAAGAATCCTGTTTGTCAATGCCTCTATATCCTGGGTATCATGGGTGGTCAGGATGATGGTGGTGCCATGGTCCCTGTTGATTTCACGGATAATATTGCGGACAGCAATTTTTGAGACCGCATCCGTTGTCCCAGCGAAAGCTGCCGGACATGATTTTAATGGTACTGCTTTTTCCGGCGCCGTTGGGACCTATATAGCCCACGATTTCACCCTCACGGATATGAAAGGAGATATCCTCCAGCGCATGGATGGTTTCATATTCCCTGTGGAACAGGGAAGAAAAGGCGGTCCACAGACCGGAATTCCTTCGGGCCACCCGGTATGTCTTGCAGATATGTTCCACCGTAATCATGTTTTTATCCTCCCCAGAAAGCCTGTACGGCATTTTAGCATTAAATTTCTATTTTATAGTCTGGATAAGGGATTGTCAATAGCATTAAAATAAAAAACCTCCTGCAAAAGTGCCGTTGAATCCTATAGTTTTTTTCTATGTACAAAAAGCATATTTATACAACATTTCTATCCGAAATGCAGCCGAATTCAGTGAGACCTTGAGAAATCTGGAAAATACTCTTCTTAATTACTGGAGTTATATATGTGATTTGTTGAATTGGAATAAAAGAACTGAAATTGAAAAAATGTAATGGGAATTATGGAAAAATAATTGAATTAAAGTTGCAATTGGTAGAAGTAGACAAAAAAATATACCGATGCTATAATGAGGCCGTCATTTTTACATCATTCAATACTCCAGATACAGGGCTGGTGACTGGCTTTACGGATTCCTGTATCTGTCGGAAAGGAAGGTTTTACTATTATGAAACACAGGAAATGGTCCCGACTGCTGGCCCTGGCTCTCAGCGCCGTGATGCTGACCGCATGCGGCCAGTCCGGCGGGGCGAAGGAGGAGCCCGCCACCGCGGTTGCCGGAGGGGCGGCTGAGGGGACAGAAACCACAAAGCCAACAGGGGAAATAAGTTATAAAACAGAGCTGAACGTCGCCATAACAGCAAATCCGCCGAGTCTGGATGTTCACGGTGTCAATTCCAACATTGTGGGCGGAATCGGTACCCATATCTACGAGCCGCTGTTTGCTATGGATGCAAACTATGAGCCGGCCGGTGTCCTGGCTGATTCCTACACCATAAGCGAGGATGGCAAGGTCTATACAATCAAACTACGCCAGGGCGTCAAGTTCCACAATGGACAGGAAATGACGGCTGACGATGTGGTTGCCTCCATGTCCCGGTGGCTGGAATTATCGGGCAAGGCAAAAGCCCTTCTGGCAGGAACCGTATTTGAAAAAGCAGATGATTATACTATTACCATGACATTGCCGGAGGCATATGCCGATGCCCTGACCGTAGTCGCAGCGTCCATTCAGTTCCCTGCGATTTATCCGAAGTCCGTTATTGATTCTGCAGGAACAGAGGGCATTACGGAATACATTGGCACAGGTCCCTATAAGCTGGACGAGTGGAAGCAGGACCAGTACATTCATTTGGTCCGGTATGAGGACTATGCGCAGCCGGCCGGAGAGTCTTCCGGTTTCACAGGTGAAAAACTGGCAGCTACTCCGGATATTTACTTCCGCGTGGTGACAGACGATTCCACCCGGGTTGCCGGTGTCCAGACCGGCCAGTATGACATTGCGGAAGAAATGCCCCAGGAGAGGTATCAGGAACTTTCCGGTGACAGCAGTCTCAAGTTTTATGTAAAGACCGCAGGTACCATCAACCTGTTCTTCAACACCACAAAAGGGATCATGGCCAGCCCGCAGATGCGTCAGGCTATTATGGCCTGCCTGAATTGCGATGATATTATGCTGGCAAGCTACGGAGACCCAAACCTGTATGTGCTCAATCCAGGGTGGTGTAACCCGGATGATGCGATGTGGGGCAGTGATGCAGGCTCTGAATATTACAATCAGAATAACATCGGGAAAGCAAAGGAATTGTTGACAGAGGCTGGTTATAACAATGAAGAGATTGTTCTGGTGACGACACCTGATTATGGCGAGATGTACAATGCAACCCTGGTTGTACAGGCTGAATTACAGAGTGCGGGCATTAATGCGGTGGTTGAGAGTTATGACTTCGCAACCTTTATGGAGCACAGGGCCAATCCGGATCAGTTTTCGCTGTATATTACAAGCAACCGCTATAACCTGAATCCGGTTCAGCTGTCTGTTCTGACCAAGGATTGGGCCGGGCTGGACCGCCCTGAGGTAGATGAGGGGATTGCTGCAATCCGTATGGCATCTTCCCCTGAAGAGTCATCTGCAAAATGGGATGATTTGCAGGAGTTCCTGTATGAGTACGGTGCGGCAAGCGTACTGGGCCACTACAGCGGCCTGATGGCCACAGGGGCCGGTGTTGAAGGCTTTAATTTCTTCGATTTTCCACTTTACTGGAATGTGAAGGTTCCTGCATAACTTATGGTTTACTGGCAGGTGGCGGGTTCTCCCCCACCTGCCTTTTGTCACATCAATATGTATGATTGAATGGGAAGGAAATAATAATGCTATCTTATATCATAAAGCGGGTTCTCTCGCTGATTCCGACTCTGTTTGTAGTGTCTGTAGTGGTTTTTCTGGTGGTTTACATGATTCCCGGAGGTCCGGCCACAGCGCTTTTAGGCATGGAAGCCACCCCGGAAGCCATTGCGGATTTAAATGCACAGCTGGGGTTTGACCGCCCCTTTTTTGTGCAGTACGCAGACTGGTTCATGAATATGCTCCATGGTGACTGGGGACAGTCCTATTTCCTTCAGACAACCGTACTGGATGCCATTGGAGAATACTTTGTTCCGACGTTCAGTCTGGCGGTTTTTGCACAGCTCATATCTCTGGTAATCGCTGTCCCAATGGGAATTCTGGCTGCCTACAGGCGGGGAACCTCTGTGGACATCATTACAGTATCAATTTCCCTGCTGGGAATCGCCATACCCGGTTTCCTGCTCAGTATGTTTCTGATGCTGTTTTTTGGTGTTCACCTGAAATGGCTTCCTGTGGCAGGTTATGTACAGCTGAGCCGGGGACTGTTGGAACATCTCCGGTATCTGCTTCTGCCTGCCTTGTCGCTGGGGGTTGTCCAAGCTGCTTATATTACCCGCATGTCCCGATCCGCCATGCTGGATGTACTCTATATGAATTACATACGCACAGCCCGGGCAAAGGGGCTGAGGGAATCTGCCGTGGTCCTGGTTTACGGCCTGAAAAACGCGGGTCCCACCATACTGACCGTTGCAGGCCAGTCCTTTGGCAGCCTTGTAACAGGAACCATCGTGACCGAAACCCTGTTCAATATACCGGGACTGGGCATGCTTACCATGACTTCTATTACGCGCCGTGATGTTTTTGTCATTCAGGGTGTGGTTCTGTTTGTAACTCTGATTTATGTGCTGGTAAACCTTGCGGTGGACATTCTGTACGGATTTGTGGATCCGCGTATCCAGCTGGGAAACAAGTAGGGAGGAAAATCATGAAAATACCAAATACCACAACAGATTATCAGACAAGCCTGGACATCCTCCGCGAACAGCGCCAGATTCGGCGTGAGCGCTTTTTTTCCAGTCCGGGGCTGATTATGGGGCTTACTGTTTTCATTCTCATTGTGATGGCCGCCATAATTATTCCCGCGGTTGCCAACGTGGATCCCAATGCAATGGCCATTGCAGACCGTCTCAAGGGGCCAAGTCTCAAACATCCCTTTGGCACCGATGAATTTGGCCGTGATTTGATGATCCGCGTTCTCTACGGGGCAAGAGTTTCTCTTTTGGCAGGCGGCACCGTGGCTCTGCTGTCCTGTGCCCTGGGCACGGTCATCGGTATTTACGCAAGTTACTTCAAAATCCTGGATCACATCCTGATGCGTATCTGCGAGGGTCTGATAGCCATACCCGGTGTGCTGCTGGCGATTGCACTTATGGCCGCGCTGGGAGCAAGCAATCTGAACGTGATTATAGCTCTGACCATCGTGTACACCCCCAGCGTTGCGCGGATTGTGCGCAGCAGCGCCCTGGTCACCAGGGAACAGCCCTATGTGGAGGCAGCCAAGGTTCAGGGGGCGGGCAGCGGGCGCATTCTCCGGAAACTGATTCTGCCGGGCGTAATTTCTCCCCTGACGGTTCAGGCGTCATTCATTTTTGCGCAGGCAATCATTTCCGAGGCGTCTTTGAGCTTCCTGGGAGCCGGTATCCCTGCTCCGGCCGCAAGCTGGGGCAACATATTGCAGGGAAGCAAGCAGGTACTCCAGAAAGCGCCGTGGACCGTCATATTTCCGGGGCTGGCAGTGGTGCTTTGCGTGCTCAGCCTGAATCTTTTGGGGGATGGACTGCGGGATTACCTTGACCCGCGTACGGCAGGGAGGAAGAAGCGATAATGAAACCAGATGAAACACAAAATAGAATGCAGAGTGAAATGACAAATGAAGCGGGGACACTGCTGGAAATCCGTAATCTGAAGGTGAGGTTTACGGCCCGAAAAAAAGTCCTGACCGCGGTGGACGGAGTGAGTATGAGCATCAGGTCGGGCGAAATCGTTGGCGTTGCAGGAGAATCCGGTTCCGGTAAAAGCGTCATGTCCCAGTCAATCCTGCGTCTGCGGGAATATGATTCTGATGTGAGATATGAGGGCCAGGTCCTGTTTGAGGGTCAGGACCTCTTAAAGGCATCCCAGGCTGAAATGCGTGGGATACGGGGCAACCGGATTGCGGTCATTTTTCAGGACCCCATGACCTCATTAAGCCCGGTGCACACCGTGGGCAGACAGCTGTCAGAGGTGCTGGTTCTGCATAAGAAGATGACGAAACAGAGGGCAAAGGAACGGTGCGGGGAGCTGCTGCATCTGACAGGCATACCAAATCCGGAAGATTGTATGAGAAAGTATCCTTACGAGTTGTCAGGCGGTATGCAGCAGCGCGTGATGATTGCCATGGCCCTTTCCTGTGAGCCGAAACTTCTGATTGCCGATGAACCGACCACGGCGTTGGATGTAACCATTCAGGAGCAGATTTTGAACCTGATCGCGGAACTGAACGAACGGATGGGGATGTCGGTCCTGTTTATTACCCATGACTTGGGGGCCATGGCCCAGATCTGCCACAGCGTCCGCGTCATGTATCTGGGGAATCTTGTGGAAGAGGCCCGGACAGAAGAATTATTCGCCCGGCCCATGCACCCATATACCCAGGGCCTGCTGGACTGCATCCCCCGTCTGGATTCAGACCGCAGCCAGCCGCTGCGCGTGATTTCCGGCGTGGTGCCGCCCCTGTCCAATGTGCCTGACGGCTGCCGTTTCTGCACCCGCTGTCCATATGCCGACCAGCGCTGCATGTCGCAGAATCCTCCATCGGTGGAGGTGTTCCCAGGACATAAGGCAAAATGCTGGAAATACACTCCGGAACAGGAGGCGGAATAGAATGAAAACACCACTTTTAGAGATAAGGAACCTTCAGAAGAGCTACCCGGTTTACGGCCCTCTGGGCAAGCTGTTTCCTCCCAAAACATACATGAGGGCGGTGTCCAATATGTCTCTTGATCTCTATGAAGGCGAGACATATGGTTTGGTTGGGGAGTCCGGCTGCGGAAAAAGCACCACCGGGCGCTCCATACTGGGACTGGTAAAGCCTGACAGGGGTGAGATTCTGTATAGAGGCCGCGATTTGACCCGGCTGAGCGATGGTGAATTCCGCCCTCTGCGCCGGGATTTGCAGATGGTCTTTCAGGATACCTTATCCTCCCTCAATCCGCGTTCCCGAATCGGGGCTTTGTTGGAGGAGCCGTTGATAGTCCAGGGGATGGGGGACACAAAGGGACGGCGCCAAAAGGTGCTGGAGACATTGGAAAGGGTCGGATTATCGGAGGATTACTACTTCCGCTATCCCCATGAACTGTCGGGGGGCCAGGTACAGCGCCTGGGCATTGCGAGGGCGCTGATTATTGAGCCAAAACTGATTATCTGCGATGAGCCGGTTTCGGCGCTGGACGTGTCCATTCAGTCCCAGATTCTGAATATGCTGACCTCGCTGCAAAGGAAGATGAATCTGGGAATGCTGTTCATATCCCATGACATTGGCGTAGTGCGTTATATCTCCAGCCGCATTGGTGTCATGTATCTTGGTACATTGGTGGAGGAGGCCGGCACTGACCAGCTTTTTGCACATACTCTTCATCCGTATACCCAGGCCCTGTTTGCTTCCATCCCGGATTTTAACAAGAGGGGCGGAAGCGTATCTCTTCAGGGGGAACTGCCAATGCACACCGATGAGTTTAAGGGATGTGTGTTCCATACCCGCTGCCCTTATGCCAGTGACAAATGCCGTGAGTCAGCTCCTGAACTGACGGAAATCCGTCCGGGGCACAGGGTGGCCTGCCATAGGGTAGGTTAAGACATGGGTAAATAGAAAGGGTACGGATATATAATATGCGGAAGATATTGTTTGTCAGTCATTGTATTTTAAATACAGCCGCCAAGGCGGCCCGGTACGGGGAATCCGGAAACAGGAGGAGAAATCCAGACAGGAGTTTGTGATGAAGGCAGTTGAACAGGGAATCCAACTAGTTCAGCTGCCCTGTCCGGAATTTACCCTGTATGGTCCAAAACGGTGGGGCCATACAAGGGAACAGTTTGACAATCCGTTTTTCAGGGAGCATTGCAGGAAAATACTGAGCCCTGTTCTTACCCAGATGAAGGCGTATATGGGGCCGGAGAGCCGGGAGCAGGGGTTATGCTGGAGGTATCCCCATATGACAGTAACACAGAGAATACAGCTTATTTTGCGGCCCGGACAGGCTCATACCTGTACGCAAATCAGCCCGGCAGGACCCTGTATTTGCAGCTGTGCTGGCAGAAAAACCAATCAAACAGCTTTGCTTTGACAATATGGATAACGGATTCCAGGGACCAGGAACATCGGGGGAATCAATGCGCTGGATGCCCTGGGCGAACATCTGGACCTGGTATTTAGCGGGGAAAAGGATTTGGACAGCGCCCTGAAGGATGCCCAGGCAAACGGTGAGAAAGCCATGGAGGAAGCCAGAAACAATTAATAATCCGGTCCTCTGTCAGGGGACGCGGTAATCGGATGGGAATCAGGTAACATCACCGATGACAGCAGTCCTTGCAGCCGGAGAACGTACATGATATAATCAGACTACTGCAAAGCGCCGTATGCCGGGGGCAGGCAGCTGCGGAGGATTGGTTTTGGCAGGGGTATGGAGTGGACGTGGGTGAGCCAAAGCATTCTCAGGGAAGGAGAAGAAGATTGAAAATGAAAACATTAAAAGGCGCCGAGGTTTCGGCAAAAATCAAGGAACAGGTAACGCAGATGATGGAAGGCCTGGAAGGCCCGGCTCCGAAGCTGGCCATTGTGCGGGTGGGGGAAAAACCGGACGATATGTCCTACGAACGGGGGGCCGTGAAGAAGATGGAGAACTTCGGCCTGCGGGTCCGGACTTATGTGTTCCCGGAGCAGATAAGCGACAGCGATTTCAAGGCTGAATTCAGTGCAATTAACCGTGACCCGGATGTGTCGGGGATCCTCCTGCTCCGTCCTCTGCCAAAGCAGATTGCGGAGACGGACATAGAGAAGATGATTGACCCGGAAAAGGACCTGGACGGGATTTCGCCGGCCAATATTGCCAGGGTATTTGCGGGGGACAAAACCGGTTTTGCGCCCTGTACCGCCGAGGCGGTCATAGAGGTATTGAAGGCCAATGAGATAGATATGACGGGAAAGAACGTGACCATAGTGGGCCGCAGCATGGTGGTTGGACGTCCGCTGTCCATGCTGATGCTGAAGGAAAATGCCACGGTTACCATCTGCCACACCAGGACCAGGGACCTGGAGGCAGAGTGCCGGAGGGCTGAAATTCTGGTGGCCGCAGCAGGAAAGGCCAAAATGCTGGATGGCCGCCACGTAGGGCAGGATGCCATTGTCATTGATGTGGGTATTAATGTGGATGAAAATGGAAAAATATGCGGAGATGTGGATTTCCAGTCCATAGAGTCCATGGCATCCATGGCAACGCCTGTGCCGGGAGGCGTTGGGGCAGTGACCACGGCCGTGCTGGCCAAGCATCTGGTGCTTGCAGGCCAAAGACAGAGAAGGAATTAGATGGAACCTTTGCTGATTCCCGTATTTTCCTCTTGCTAAACCAGAAAAATGCATTATAATATAAAATGTTGAATATATTTATAGTTATGCAATTTGATGCATAAAAGAAAAGAGGAGAATATTATTATGAAGAAGAAGGTTTTAGCGATCACCATGGCAGCACTGATGGCAGCTTCCCTGACTGCCTGCGGAGGCAGCGCAAAAGAGACAACGGCAGCCGATACAGCGGCAGCCGCAACAGCAGAGGAGAAGGCGGAGGATACCACGGCAGCCGAGAGTAAGGATGAGACCAGCGCAGAGGCAGCTGAGACTGGGGCAGCTAAGGAGGCGGCAGGCGGCAGACTTATCATGGCGACCAACGCAGAGTTCCCTCCTTACGAGTATCATGACGGAGATGCCGTCGTAGGTATTGATGCGGAAATCGCAAAGGCCATTGCCGATGAGCTGGGCATGGAGCTGGAGATTGAGGATATTGCTTTTGATTCTATTATTCCTGAGATTGTATCCGGTAAGGCTGATATGGGTTTGGCCGGCATGACTGTTACGGAGGACCGTATGCAGTCCGTGGATTTTTCCAATACCTATGCCAAGGCATCCCAGAAAATCATCGTTACAGAGGACAGCGAGATTGCCTCTCCTGATGACTTAAAGGGTGTAATCGTAGGCGTACAGCTGGGAACCACAGGCGATATCTATGTATCTGACTTAGAAGCTGACGGAACCACGGTAGAGCGTTACAATAAGGGCTTCGAGGCTGTTCAGGCACTGAGCCAGGGCAAGATTGACGCGGTTGTAATCGACGGAGAGCCCGCCAAGACCTTTGTTGCTGAGACACAAGGACTGAAGATTCTGGATGAGTCCTTTACCGATGAAGAGTATGCCATTGCTGTAAAGAAGGGCAACACAGAGCTGCTGGAGAAAATCAACGGCGCCCTTAAGACCCTGAAGGACAACGGGACACTGGACGAAATCGTAGCTAAGTATATCAAGGCTGAGTAATCGTACAGGGTATGGAATAGCCGACTTAAGACAGACAAGATGGTACCGGTGTATACAGGAAGACAGCCGGTATAAAACTGCCGCAGGCTGCAGAAAGGGAGGTGCAATGCCGCAGCGCATCCCCATTCCTGCAGGGCGGCAGTTTTTGACTGTATGACAAAGGGAAACAGGGCGTCTGCCCTGCCCTGTGAATCATAAAGAAAGAGCAGAGGATGATGAGCATGTGGAAGACATTTACAGATGCGTTTTACCTGAACTTTGTGGCGGACAACCGGTGGAAATATCTGACCGAGGGCCTCAAGACAACGTTGATTATTACCTTTTTTGCCTGCCTTATGGGCATTGTACTGGGATTTCTGGTGGGAATGATACGTTCCACCTATGAGAAGACCCATAAGCTTAAGGTGCTCAATGCAATCTGTAAAGTGTACCTGACCGTAATCCGCGGCACGCCTGTGGTGGTGCAGCTGTTAATCATCTACTTCGTGGTATTCGGAAGCGTCAGGGTAGACAAGGTCATAGTGGCTATTCTGGCCTTTGGAGTCAACTCAGGAGCCTATGTGGCGGAGATATTCAGGAGCGGCATCATGTCCATTGATCCGGGACAGATGGAGGCAGGCCGCAGCCTGGGCTTCAACTATGCCCAGACCATGTGGTACATCATCATGCCCCAGGCATTCAAGACAGTGCTTCCCACCCTGTGCAATGAGTTCATCTCCCTGTTAAAGGAAACCTCGGTATCCGGCTACATTGCCATCCAGGATCTGACAAAGGGAGGGGACATCATCCGAAGCAGGACGTACAGTGCTTTTATGCCCCTGATTGCGGTGGCCATTATTTATCTTATTATTGTAATGATATTTACAAAGCTGATACAGATACTGGAAAGGAGGCTGAGACAGAATGAGCGGTAATACAGGATTGTTTAACGGACAGCCCTTAATCCGGGTGCAGGACCTGGGAAAGAGCTTTGGCTCCATTGATGTCTTAAAGGGAATCACGGTGGATATCCACAAGGGGGATGTGGTCTTTGTGGTAGGGCCTTCCGGTTCCGGCAAAAGCACCTTCCTCAGATGTCTGAACCTGCTGGAGGAGCCCACAAGCGGGCATATTTTCTTTGAGGGCACCGATATTACGGACTCCAGGACGGATATTGACAAGCACCGCCAGAAAATGGGGATGGTATTCCAGCAGTTTAATCTTTTTCCCCACATGGATATCATGAAGAATCTGACCATTGCTCCCATGAAGCTTCAGGGAAAGGGACAAAAGGAAGCCGAGGAGGAGGCCATGGGGCTTCTGGAACGTGTGGGACTGGCAGACAGGGCCCACGCCTATCCCAGCCAGCTTTCGGGCGGCCAGAAACAGCGTATTGCCATTGTCCGGGCTCTGTGCATGAAGCCGGATGTAATGCTGTTTGACGAGCCCACCTCGGCCCTGGACCCGGAGATGGTAGGAGAGGTACTGAGCGTAATGCGCGACCTGGCCAGGGAAAAGATGACCATGGTGGTGGTGACACACGAGATGGGCTTTGCCAGGGAGGTGGCCACCAGGGTCATGTTCATGGACGAGGGACACTTCATGGAGGAAGCCGCGCCGGAGGAATTCTTTTCCAACCCCAAAAACGAGCGCTTAAAGTCCTTCTTAAGTAAGGTGTTGTAAAGAGGGATGTTGTGTTTTTTCGCTGCGGAAACGGTTACCGCCCGCCCTGCGTTCCCGCCTCTCACGGACGCGGATTTCCACATGCGTCCGCGTACCAGCGCCAGCCGCTTTCATTTCTTTACAACTCAGGAAAATCCCCGCAGGATGTATCCTCCGCGGCAGCGAATTTCTCCAACAGGGTGCTTAAACGCATCAGACAGTCGTCCAGCTCCGCCAGTTCCTCCTGATTGTACGAGGAAAGGCGGGACACGGTGCAATCCAGCATGGCCTTCCTCAGCTGCTTCATGATGGATGAGCCTTCCGGCGTAATCATCAGGTATACATGGCGCCGGTTCATGGAGCCGTGCTGTCTGCGGACCAGGTTTTTTTCTTCCAGATCATTGATAAGCTTGGTCAGCTGCTGTTTAGTAATGCCCAGCTGCAGGGCCATCTCCGACATGGTGGGCGCCTGCCTGCCCGGCTGGTTTAACTGCATCAGGACCTGGAAAGCGGCGGAATTGGCCCGTATCTGGTTCTGCTGGTGGTAGCTGTTCTTTGCCAGGTTAAAGAATTCGATGGCAAATTCCATGAAATGTTCCCCCACATGTCTGCTGTCTGCTGGCTCACGGTTCATGCCGATTACCTCCTCGCTATATTCTGTAACCGTTTTATCATACCTGAGGAAAAAAGTCAATAAATATTAAAAGTAAATAAAAACTTATAATTAACCATTGACAAAAGTTGCAGATGGTATTATCTTACATAGTGAACAGCGGGAAACAAGTGCAGATGCAATCAGGCTGCGCATATCCCCGCATATGAGTATGGATTAAGAAAAGGAGACCTGGTATGGGTGTGAATGAAGACAGTGGAAAGAGAAGCTTAAAAAGCGGCACGCCTAAAAAGCCGTTCATTTACTATTATTTCCTGGTCATATTGGTGGTGATGGTGTTGAATGCCCTGGTATTTCCCATGATGGAGCATTCCGTGGAAGTGCCGTACAGCGAGTTCCTGAAGGAACTGGATGCCGGAAATGTGAAGGATGTGTATGTCAGCAATGGGGAATCACAGATTCAGTTTACGAAAAAGGACCAGAAGCAGTGGAACCTCAGTTATAAGACAGGGCCGATTCCGGGGGATGACCTGGTTAAGCGGCTGCAAAACGCGGATGTGGAGAATTTTACAGGAGAAATCCAGACAAAGGCTTCCCCGTTCTTAAGCTTCCTGATGTCCTGGGTTGCGCCGATTCTTATGTTTGTGGTCATTGGAAATATCATGGGGCGCATGCTTTCCAAGCGCATGGGCGGCAGCAATGCCATGACCTTCGGAAAGTCCAATGCAAAGATATACGCAGAGAATGAGACGGGAATCACCTTTGCCGATGTGGCGGGGGAAGAGGAGGCCAAGGATGCCTTAAAGGAAATCGTGGACTTCCTTCACAATCCGCAGAAGTATGCGGATATAGGAGCAAATCTTCCAAAGGGAGCACTGCTGGTGGGTCCTCCCGGAACCGGCAAGACGCTCCTTGCAAGGGCTGTGGCGGGAGAAGCCCATGTCCCCTTCTTCTCCATATCCGGTTCTGAATTCGTGGAGATGTTTGTGGGTATGGGCGCTGCCAAGGTCAGGGATCTGTTTAAGCAGGCCACTGATAAAGCGCCGTGTATCGTATTTATTGATGAGATTGACACCATCGGTAAGAAGCGCGACGGCGGAGGCATGAGTGGAAACGATGAGCGTGAGCAGACCCTGAACCAGCTGCTGACGGAGATGGATGGTTTCGACGGTAAGAAGGGCGTGGTCATCCTGGCTGCCACCAACCGTCCGGAGTCCCTGGACAAGGCCCTGCTGCGCCCCGGCCGGTTTGACCGCAGAGTGCCGGTGGAGCTGCCGGACTTAAAGGGACGCGAGGCTATCTTAAAGGTTCATGGAAAAAGCGTGAAGATGTCGGATGACGTGGATTACAATGCCATTGCCAGGGCCACGGCAGGCGCCAGCGGCGCGGAGCTGGCCAATATCATAAACGAGGCGGCCCTGAGGGCAGTGCGCATGGGACGCAGCGCCGTGGTACAGGCCGATCTGGAGGAAAGCGTGGAGACGGTCATTGCCGGCTACCAGAAGAAAAATGCGGTTATTTCACAGAAGGAGCGCAGAATCGTAGCGTATCACGAGGTGGGCCACGCGCTGGTGGCTGCCTGCCAGAGCCACAGCGCTCCGGTTCAGAAGATTACCATTATACCCAGAACATCGGGAGCATTGGGATATACCATGCAGGTGGACCAGGGAGAGCGCTACCTCATGAGCAGGGAGGAGGCGCTGGATAAGATTGCCACCTTTACGGGCGGCCGGGCGGCGGAGGAGCTGATTTTCCATTCCATTACCACAGGCGCGTCCAACGACATTGAGCAGGCTACCAAGATTGCCCGTTCCATGGTGACCCGGTTCGGCATGACCGATGAGTTTGACATGGTGGCCATGGAAACCGTGAACAACCAGTATCTGGGAGGAGACACATCCCTGATTTGCGCTCCCGACACGGCAAAACGCATAGACGAACAGGTGGTGTCCATCGTGAAGGAGCAGCACCAAAAGGCGCTTTCCATCCTTAAGGAAAATGAAGGAAAGCTCCATGAGATAGCCGCCTATCTGCTGGAAAAGGAAACCATCACGGGAGACGAATTCATGGAAATCTTTAACCGCGCAGGAGAAGAGCAGGTTCGGGGAGAATAGGATATGTTTAGTTGCATTTGACCATGGGCTGTGCTATTCTGGATATATAGACAGGTGGGGGAGCCATAGCCCCGCGCTGCGTATATCCTTTATAGATGATGAGAGAAGATGATGGGTTGATGAGAGAATGAGTTGAGAGCGGATGGAGAATGCGGCGTGACGGCCCCCGCCTTTCTGTGAAACTAATATGACAGAAGAAAGGCAGGAAAAAGGTATGGGAAAGATTTTGCAACAGTTGTACAGGGGAGACTTATGCCCGGCGGAAAATACCATACGCGGCAATGCGGAATACGATGCACTGACCAGGCAGTCCATGGATGATTTCAACCGGTTTACCGACAAGCTGGACCGGGACATGAAGGAGGAATTTGACCTTCTGATGGAACATTACCTGGAGCTTACCTTTATTGAGAAAACCCAGTGTTTTACGGATGGGTTCCGCATTGGCGCAGGTGTTATGTGTGAAGTATTTTATGAAAATGCAGCGAAAGGCAGCTAAATTATAAGCATGGCTTAAGAATGAAAGGCGGGATTGCTGATAAATAAAAGCAATCCTGTCTTATTGTGTAAAAATGGGTCAAAATTCCTGGTTAATATTGACAATAGAAGAAAAAGTGATATACTTAACTCGTATTTGTGTTACTTTTTAATGGGTAGGACAACGGTGGAACGTCAGGTGTAATGGAGCAGCCAGTACCTGACGTATTTTAATCGGGTTCTGCAAACTACACTTCATGGAGGAGAGTATTATGAAATTAAAAAAGTTAGCAAGCGTAGCCATGGCAGGTGTGATGACAGTATCACTGGCAGCCTGCGGCGGATCTAACACAGCAGAGACCACCGCGGCAGCCGCGACCACGGCAGCCGAGGCTGAGACAACTGCGGCAGCAGAAGGCGCGGAGACAGAGACCGCAGAAGCACCGGCCACAGGCGGTATTGCCAAGGAAGATTTAAAGATCGGTTTTGTCTACATAGGCGATGAGAACGAGGGTTATACAGCCGCTCATTACAACGGCGCCATGGAGATGAAGGAAGCCCTGGGGCTGTCCGATGACCAGATTATCGTTAAGTGGAATATCCCTGAGGATGAGACTGCAAAGGATGCGGCCATGGACCTTGCGGACCAGGGATGCCAGATTGTATTTGCAAACAGCTTTGGACATGAGTCCTATGTGATTGAGGCGGCAAAGGAGTATCCGGATGTTCAGTTCTGTCATGCAACCGGCTTCCAGGCAGCTTCCAGCGGCCTGAGCAACATGCACAACTATTTCACTTCCATCTACGAGGCACGCTACGTATCCGGTGTTGTGGCCGGACTGAAACTGAACCAGATGATAGAGGATGGCACCGTGAAGCAGGATGCCTGCAAGATTGGATATGTGGGAGCTTATCCATATGCTGAGGTTATCAGCGGATACACCTCCTTTTTCTTAGGTGTGCGTTCCGTTTGCCCGGACGCTGCCATGGAAGTTAAGTACACCAACAGCTGGGCAAGCTTTGACCTGGAGAAGGAAGCGGCAGACGCCCTGATTTCCGACGGATGTGTTCTGATCAGCCAGCACGCAGATACCACCGGTGCTCCTACCGCATGTGAAGCGGCAGGCGTTCCCTGCGTGGGCTACAACATTTCCATGATTGCAACCGCACCAAACCAGGCTCTTACATCCGCTTCCAATAACTGGGGCGCATATGTGACTGAGGCTGTACAGCATGTCATTGACGGAACCGAGATTCCGGTTGACTGGTGCAGGGGCTTCTCTGACGGCGCGGTGCTGATTACGGAGCTGAATGAGGCAGCCGTGGCACCAGGAACAAAGGAGAAGGTGGATGAGGTGGAAGCCAAGCTGGCATCCGGCGAGCTTCATGTATTTGATACCTCCACATGGACCGTTGGCGGCGAGACACTGGATACATATAAGAAAGACGGCAGCGACATCGAGTATATCTCCGACGGATATTTCCATGAGTCAGAGTTCGGTTCCGCACCTTCCTTTGATATCCTGATTGACGGTATCACCACAATTGACAACTAAGATAGCCAGAGCGTGTCTTTCCCTCTGGAAATTAAAGGCTGTAAAAGCGGAGCCATTCATATCTGGCTCCGCTTTTTTCCACGGGGCAATGAGCCAATACGACCAAATACAAAGAACGGAGGTTTGCCGGGTGAGCGAAGAATACGCAATTGAACTGAAAAACATCACAAAACGGTTCGGCAAGGTAACTGCCAACGACAAGGTATGCCTGTCTGTGAAAAGGGGGGAAATCCTGTCCGTCCTGGGTGAAAACGGAAGCGGAAAGACCACCCTGATGAACATGATTTCCGGTATCTACTACCCGGATGAGGGGCAGATATTCGTAAACGGAAAGGAGGTTACCATTCGTTCGCCAAAGGACTCCTTTGCTCTGGGTATCGGCATGATTCACCAGCATTTCAAGCTGGTGGATGTTCTGACAGCGGCTGAGAATATTATCCTGGGTCTGTCCGGGAGGGAAATTCTGGACATGAAGGCTGTGTCCGCCAAAATCAATGAGCTGACAGCCAAATACGGGTTCGAGCTGGATCCGGACCAGAAGATATACACCATGTCCGTATCCCAGAAGCAGACCGTGGAAATCGTAAAGCTTCTGTACCGCGGAGTGGATATCCTGATTCTGGACGAGCCCACGGCTGTTCTGACACCCCAGGAAGCGGACAAACTGTTTGCCGTGCTGCGCAACATGCGTGAGGCAGGCCATTCCATTATCATTATCACCCATAAGCTGCACGAAGTTCTGGCGCTGTCGGACCGGGTGTCTGTACTGCGCAAGGGCCAGTATATCGGCACGGTATACACGGCGGACGCCACCGAGGAATCCCTGACCGAGATGATGGTGGGCAAGAAGGTAAGCCTGAACATCGAGCGCCCGGATCCCGTGAATCAGGAGCGCCGCCTGATGGTGGAAGGAGTCACCTGCGTGGACAAGGAGGGGGTAACGACCCTGGACCACGCCTCTTTTACTGCTTACAGTGGGGAGATACTGGGGATTGCCGGTATCGCGGGAAGCGGCCAGAGGGAGCTTTTGGAGTCCATCGCGGGACTCCAGCCAATGGCAGGCGGCACCATCACCTATTATCCGCCTGAGGGCGGCGAAAAGCAGCTGTCCGGCATGAGCGCCTCAGCCATCAATAAGCTGGGGGTAAAGCTTTCCTTTGTGCCGGAGGACCGCCTGGGCATGGGGCTGGTAGGCGCAATGGACATGACGGACAATATGATGCTCAGGGGATACCGCAGGGGACGTTCCGTCTTTACGGACAGAAAGACGCCAAAAAGCCTGGCGGAGCAGATCATAGAGGAACTGGAAATCGTGACTCCCGGCGTCACCACCCCGGTGCGCAGGCTGTCAGGGGGCAATGTCCAGAAGGTGCTGGTGGGAAGGGAGATTTCTTCCAATCCCAAGGTGCTTATGGTGGCATATCCGGTCCGCGGACTGGATATCAACTCATCCTACACCATCTACCATCTTCTCAATGAGCAAAAGAAACAGGGAGCGGCCGTTATCTGCGTAGGCGAGGATCTGGATGTGCTCCTGGAGCTGTGCGACCGTATTCTGGTGCTGTGCGCAGGACAGGTAAACGGTGTTGTGGACGGAAGGACAGCGACCAAGGAACAGGTGGGGCTGATGATGACCAGGACAGGAGGTGGCTTAAGTGAGTAAGGAGACGACGGCAGTATCCAACAAGGAACCTCTGATGCATATATCCAAGAGGGATGAGATAGATATGTGGAAGGCCTGGGCCGTCCGGCTGGGAGCGGTTCTCTTATCACTGGTGGTCTGCGCAGGGGTTATCTATGCCCTGACAGGGCTTAATCCCCTGGAGGTTTATAAAGGAATCTTTGATGGGGCAGTGGGTACCAAAAGGCGTACCTGGATGACCATTCGCGATACTTTGGTGCTGCTCTGTATTGCAATCGGCATCACGCCTGCATTCAAGATGCGGTTCTGGAACATCGGAGCAGAAGGTCAGGTACTGATTGGCGGCGTCACATCCGCGGCCATGATGATTTACCTTGGCAATTCGCTGCCTCCCCTGGTCCTGTTTCCCCTGATGCTTTTGGGAAGCGCCCTGTCAGCCATGGTGTGGGCAGCTATCCCGGCATTTTTCAAGGCATACTGGAACACCAACGAGACACTGTTTACATTGATGATGAACTATGTGGCCATGCAGGTCATCACATACTGTATCATTTTCTGGGAGAATCCAAAGGGTTCCAATTCCGTGGGAACTATCAACTCCACCACAAAGGGAGGATGGCTTCCAAAACTTTTCGGTCTGGAATACGGCTGGAATCTGGTGATCGTGCTGGCGCTGACCCTGGCTATCTTTATTTATCTGAAGTACAGCAAGCAGGGATATGAGATCGCGGTTGTGGGAGAGAGCGAGAACACGGCCAGATACGCGGGAATCAATGTAAAGAAGGTAATCATCCGCACCATGGCCCTGTCCGGCGCCATCTGCGGCATTGCGGGCTTCATCATTGTCAGCGGCGCCAGCCATACCATTTCCACCAGCACGGCTGGCGGCAGGGGATTTACGGCCATCATCGTATCATGGCTCAGCAAGTTCAATGCGTTTGCCATGGTTCTGGTCTCATTTTTCCTGGTATTCATGCAGAAGGGAGCAGGGCAGATTGCCTCCCAGTTTAACCTGAATGAAAATGCCTCTGATGTAATAACAGGCATCATCCTCTTCTTCATCCTGGGCTGTGAATTCTTCATCAACTTCAAGGTGGGAATCCGCAGCAAACGGAAAGAAGCAGGGGCAAAATTGTCATAAGGAGGCTAAAATATGGGTTTTTTGGTAATATTTATTCAGAAAGCTATCGGCCAGGGCATCGGCATCCTTTACGGAGCCCTGGGAGAAATGATGACGGAGAAATCCGGCAACCTGAATCTGGGCATTCCCGGCATGATGTATATGGGCGGTATCGCCGGACTGATCGGAGCCTTCCTGTATGAGAACGGGACAGCAAATCCAAGCGGTCTGGCGGGACTCTTAATTTCCTTTGTGTGCGCCTTTGTGTGCGCTGCCCTGGGAGGACTGGTATATAGTGTGCTGACCATTACGCTGCGGGCCAATCAAAACGTGACCGGCCTTGCCCTTACCACCTTTGGCGTGGGCTTTGGCAACTTTTTCGGCGGTTCCCTGGCAAAGCTGGCAGGGGGCGTGGGCCAGATTTCCGTGGCAGTGACAGGCGCTGCCTACAAGACCCCCGTTCCCGGACTGTCCAAACTGGGTGTCATTGGACAGATTTTCTTCTCCTACGGATTTCTGACCTATCTGGCAGTTGTGCTGGCTCTGGCTCTGGCGTTTTTTCTGGCTAAAACCAGGAGGGGACTGAACCTGAGGGCTGTGGGCGAGAGTCCGGCCACAGCAGATGCCGCGGGCATCAATGTAACGGCTTACAAGTACCTGGCCACCTGCCTTGGCGGAGGTATCAGCGGCCTGGGCGGGTTATACTTTGTTATGGAATACTCCGGCGGTACCTGGACCAACAACGGATTTGGCGACAGAGGCTGGCTGGCAATCGCCCTGGTTATTTTCGCCCTGTGGAAACCGGTCAATGCCATTTGGGGTTCTATCCTGTTTGGCGGCCTGTACATCCTTTACCTGTATATACCGGGCCTGGACAGGGGGGCTCAGGAGATATTCAAGGCCCTTCCCTATGTGGTCACCATTGTGGTCCTGGTTATAACCAGCCTGAGAAAGAGGAGGGAATACCAGCCGCCCCAGAGCCTGGGACTTCCGTATTTCAGGGAAGAACGGTAGGGATTTGAGAGGCAGATACAAAAGAAACATTGTGTGAGTAAACAAACAGATAAGTGAAAAACAAAAAGGACCCTCCCGCAGGCCGGATAGAATATGAATATCTAACCGGCGCGGGAGGGCCTTTTTACATGGGCAAGTTCCCTCCCTCCTGTTCGGATCCATTGGAAAGGATGCCCACCAAATGTCGGAGCGGGTTCATGCCAGGTGTCTTCTGGAAGAGGTTCCAGTAATTTTCCAGTATTTTATCGAACAAATGTTTGCAAATACATAGGTGATGTGCTATACTAGAAACTGTCAGCGCTGTGTATCAGCGCTATGCGGGAAGAACCTTTTACCAGAAACATTTCACGGCCTTCCAGGGCGGCGGGATGAATCGTATAAAGAAACCACGCATGTTTACTGCGCACTGCGCATGCTGCATTCCGCAATCATATCAGGCGTGGACTCAAACCAATCAAGATAAAAGACAAGGAGCATGTTCCATGGCAAAGCAGTACATTAAAATCCGCGGGGCGAATGAGCATAATCTGAAGGATATTTCCGTGGATATACCAAGAAATGAGCTGGTGGTCCTTACGGGACTGTCCGGTTCAGGCAAATCATCCCTGGCTTTTGACACCATTTATGCAGAAGGGCAGAGGCGTTATATGGAGTCCCTGTCTTCCTATGCCAGGCAGTTCCTGGGACAGATGGAGAAGCCGGATGTGGAGAGCATAGAGGGGCTGTCACCGGCCATTTCCATTGACCAGAAGTCCACCAACCGGAATCCCCGTTCCACTGTGGGAACGGTCACGGAAATCTACGACTACATGAGACTTTTATATGCCAGAATCGGTATACCCCACTGTCCGAAATGCGGCAAGGAGATACACAAACAGACCATTGACCAGATGGTGGACCAGATTATGTCCATGCCTGAGCGGACTAAAATCCAGCTGCTGGCCCCTGTGGTCAGAGGGCGCAAGGGCGAGCATGTGAAGGTGCTGGACCAGGCCAGAAAAAGCGGCTATGTGAGGGTCCGCATTGACGGCAGCCTCTACGAGCTCTCAGAGGAAATCAGGCTGGAGAAGAACATCAAGCACAACATTGAAATCGTGGTGGACCGTCTGATTGTGAAGGAAGGCATTGAGAAAAGGCTTACGGATTCCATAGAAACGGTCATGGCCCTGAGCGGCGGACTGATGATGGTGGATGTGAGCGGCGGCGAGCCGGTGAATTTCAGCCAGAGCTTTTCCTGTCCTGACTGCGCGGTCAGCATTGACGAGGTGGAGCCCAGGAGCTTTTCCTTCAACAATCCCTTCGGAGCCTGTCCGGAGTGTTTTGGACTGGGGTATAAGATGGAATTTGACGAGGACCTGATGATTCCCGATAAGTCGCTGTCCATAGACCAGGGCGCAATCGTGGTTATGGGATGGCAGTCCTGCGCGGACAAGGGCAGCTTTACAAGGGCAATCCTGGAGGCGCTGTCTGAAGCCTATGATTTCAGGCTGGATACGCCTTTCCAGGATTATCCCAAGGAAATCCACGACGTGCTGTTATACGGAACCGGAGGCCGGGAGGTGAAGGTCCGCTACAAGAGCCAGAGAGGCGAAGGCGTCTATGACGTGGCGTTTGAGGGACTGATTGAGAATGTAAACCGCCGGTATAAGGAGACTTTTTCCGAGACGTCCAAGGCGGAATATGAGACCTATATGCGGATTACCCCCTGCCCGGTTTGTAAGGGGCAGAGGCTTAAGAAGGAGTCCCTTGCGGTTACGGTGGGCGGAATGAACATATATGAAGCTACCAACATGTCCATTGTACGGTTTAAGGAATTTATGGACGGGCTGAAGCTGACTCCCATGCAGGAGACCATAGGCGCTTCTATTCTGAAGGAAATCAGAGCCAGGATATGCTTTCTCATTGACGTGGGACTGGATTATCTTTCCCTGTCGCGTGCCACGGGCACCTTGTCAGGCGGAGAGGCCCAGCGCATCCGTCTGGCTACCCAGATAGGCTCCGGCCTGGTGGGCGTGGCCTATATTCTGGACGAGCCCAGCATCGGACTCCATCAGCGGGATAATGACAAGCTCCTTAAGACGCTGACCCATCTCCGGGATTTGGGCAACAGCGTATTGGTGGTGGAGCATGACGAGGACACCATGCGGGCCGCGGACTGTATCGTGGACATCGGACCCGGCGCGGGAGAGCACGGCGGAAAGGTCATTGCCATGGGAACGGCCGAGGAAATCATGAAGAATCCGGATTCCATTACCGGAGCTTACTTAAGCGGGCGCCTGAAGATTCCGGTGCCTGCCGAGAGAAGGAAGCCCACGGGCTGGATTACGGTAAAGGGCGCTGCAGAGAACAATTTAAAGAACATCAACGTGGACATTCCCCTGGGAATCATGACGTGTGTGACCGGTGTATCCGGTTCCGGAAAAAGTTCCCTTGTGAACGAAATCGTTTATAAATCCCTGGCAAGGAAGTTAAACAGAGCCAGAACCATACCGGGCAGGCACAAGTGCATCGAGGGCGTGGAGCAGCTGGATAAGATTATCGACATCGACCAGTCGCCCATCGGGCGTACTCCCAGGTCCAACCCGGCTACCTACACAGGCGTATTCGACCTCATAAGGGACTTGTTCGCATCTACCCCGGACGCCAAGGCAAAGGGGTATAGCAAGGGAAGGTTCAGCTTCAACGTAAAGGGCGGACGGTGCGAAGCGTGCGGCGGAGACGGCATCATCAAGATTGAAATGCATTTCCTGCCGGATGTATATGTGCCCTGCGAGGTCTGCGGCGGCAAACGGTATAACCGTGAGACCCTGGACGTGAAGTACAAGGGAAAGAATATCTACGATGTGCTGAATATGACCGTGGAGGAAGCGCTTAAGTTCTTTGAGAATGTGCCCTCTGTCACCAGGAAGATACAGACCCTGTATGACGTGGGACTGGGGTACATCCGGCTGGGACAGCCGTCCACGGAGCTGTCCGGCGGCGAGGCCCAGAGAATCAAGCTGGCCACGGAGCTGTCCAAGAGAGGCACGGGAAAGACTATTTATATCCTGGACGAGCCCACCACAGGACTCCATTTCGCAGATGTCCATAAGCTGATTGATATACTTCACAGGCTGTCGGAGGGCGGCAATACGGTTGTGGTTATTGAGCACAATCTGGATGTAATCAAGACAGCGGATTATATCATCGACATTGGTCCGGAGGGCGGGGACAAGGGCGGAACGGTCATAGCCAAGGGAACACCGGAGGAAGTGGCCCGGTGTCCGGTGTCCTATACGGGAATGTATGTAAAGAAATATCTGAATTGACAACAGTCATGGCCGGGAGCGGCCGGAGCGCGGCGGGGATGAGGTGAATCCCCGCCCTTTTGGTAAGAGGGCGGGAAAGGAGATGTTCTATGAAACTGGAGGAATTTGACAGAGCAAAGGAAGCGGTCTTTAACCCGGTGGATATTGTCCAAAAACCGGATGGGACGGCAGGCGGCCCTGGCCCGTTTCAGGAACCGGTCTGTCAGCCAGCTTTTTTACAGCGCGGACAATCTGGATAATGACGTGTGGGAGATGCGGAGTCTGGACAATGAGAGCCAGAGGGATGTAAAGCAGACGATACTGGATTTGGCGGTTGCACTGGGAAAGGAATTGTGATCGGAACTGCTGTGGTAAGTTGAACCGTCTGAACCGACCGGGCCAATCATAATAAGAAAACGGCTAAATACACGTTATATCAATAAAATAAGAGCTTATCACTTTACCGGACAAGCGCCGCCCAAGTAGAGACTACGGGCGGCGTTTTCCGTTGTGAGGCGGAAAGGAGGATATTTCTTATATCCATGCTTCGGGCCAAGTTGACCCGAAGCCGTTGTGGGGCTGACTGTAAAAGTTAGGCCCTTTTTTTCATGCCAAAATGAAGGAGGTAAACGAATGGCAGAGGATAAAAAAGATTTGAAGCCGGAGGAACAGGGACAGAGCGGCCCCGCCGTTTCCGAAGCTCCGGCTCCACGGAAGGAGGAGCCCCCGGCGCAGGAGGTTAAAACTTCGGCCCCAGTGCAGGAAACCGAGAAGGCGGACGCCCCTGCCGTAGAAAAGACTGACACCCCGGGCCCGGCAGACAAAAGCCGCCCCGGAAATGTCATTGATATTTCCGGCGCTATGATTGATAAAATTGTGGCCGAGAAGGAAAAGGCGGCTAAGGCTGAACAGGAACAGGGCACAACTACCGATAAGCCGAAGCCCGAACAGACAGACACGGCTAAACAGGAAAAGAAGAAACAGGCGGCACGTTCCCAGAAGGACAAGGCCCCCAAGCAAATCGAAAAGTCCAAGGCTGAAAAAACTCCCCCGTCCAAGCAGGAGGCAGAAAAAGCGGCTCCGGCGGCGGACGGCCCTAGCCGGGAAGAACAGAAAGCCAAGCTGGAACAGGAGCTTCGGAAGAAATACGGAATCCCCAAGACGGACAAACCCGTGGAGCCCTTTGTTATCCCGGAAGTGGAACAGACCGTAAGAATCCCCCATGAACAGCTCCATGCCTTCAAAAATCACCCGTTCAACGTGGAGAAAAATGCAAAGTTCATGGCGTTTGTTTCAAGTATCCGGGCGCAGGGCGTGACACAACCCGCCATTGTCCGGCCTGATGACAAGGGCGGCTATGAAATTATTTCCGGGCACCGACGCGACGCGGGCAGTATCGAGGCCGGTATTCCCTATACGCCATGTATCATTCGCGCCCTGACTGACGAGCAGGCCATTCAGCAGATGGTCGAGGATAACGTCAACAACCGGGAAGTTTCCACGATGGAGTTAGCCAAGGCCCTGAAAATGCAGTTGGAGGCCATCAAGCACCAGGGGGCGCGTGAGGCGCTGGAGGGACAGAACTTCTCAACAGACGTGGATAAGCGTTCCAATGAGGTTATCGCGGAGCGCAACGGCATGAGCGTGAAACAGGTTCAACGGCATATCGCCCTGACAAGGCTCATTCCCCCGTTGCAGGATATGGTTGACGGAAAGGTAATTGGAGCAGACGGAAAACCGTTGAAAATTGCGTTTACTCCTGCTGTGGAGCTTTCCTATATAAAGCCCAAAAATCAGAAGTATATTGCCGTTGCCATAGACGGGCAGCAATCAACCCCTTCGCTCTCCCAGGCCCAGCGTTTGCGAAAGCTCGACAATGAAAATATGCTCAACGGCGACGTGATCGACGGAATCATGCTCGAAGAAAAGAAGGAGGTAGACAAAGTGATTATCAGTGGAATGGAATTGGAGAAGTATTTCGGAAAGGAAAAGACCCCGCAGGAAATGAAAGACCAGATCATCAAGCTCCTGGACGACTGGAAGGGCAAACAGAAGGAACAGGCGAAGCCCGAGAAGAAGGCCGCGCCGGAGAAGTAAGGCCAGAGGCTTCGGGTCAAGTTGGCCCGAGGTTTCCGCCTAAAAGCGGGGCTCTGCCCCGCGCCCCGAAGCTCAAAGGATATAATAGATTCCCCGTCGCCGTGGTTTGTATAGCGCAACCGGGGAAGGCAGTCAAGGGTGGCGCCTGCGCCACCGCCTACGACGGCGAAGCCCTTGACAGCCTTTCCCGGCTGTGCTTGTAGTAGTCAAGCGACGGGGATATAGATTCCTTTGAGCCGTTCCCCTTCCCACGGGAAGGGGCGGAGGGGTTGGGCTCCCTATTAAGCAAAAACATGAAGGAGGAAACCACATGAAACGACCTTTAGCATACATTACCGCCGCATGGACAGGCGACCAAAACGCCGACACGGAACAGGCGGCGCGGTATTGCAGGGCAGTTTATGAGGCCGGATTTTCCCCGGTCTGCCCCCTGCTCTACCTGCATTTATTTCTGAACAACGATATTCCCGAGGAACACAAAAGCGGGATTGATATTTCCCGCGATATGCTCCGACGGGCTCATGTGCTGGTGGTCTGCGGAGACGGCATGACGGAAGATGTGAAAAATGATATTGCCGTGGCCGGGCGGCTCAACATCACGGCAACCACGCTGGACGGCATTTTGACCGTAAAGGGCCAGGGCCGGGAGGCAAGGCGTGATTAGCGCCTATATCAGCAATATTGGTAAGTACAACGAGGGTGTTCTCGCGGTGGAGCCTCTACGTCTGCCTGCCACCACCGAGGAAGTACAGGCTGTACTTTCCAAGATTGGCGTGGACGGGGTGCGGTATGAGGAAATCCATATTGTTGATTATGAAACCGACGTTGCCGGACTGCGAGCGCACCTGGGGGAAAACGAAAGCATTGACGAGCTGAATTACCTCGCCTGCCTGTTGGGAGAAATGGACAGCGGCGAGATGAAAAAATTTGAAGCCGCTGTTGCCCTCGGGGAATATGCCGGGAGTGTGAAGGATTTAATCAACCTGACCCAAAATCTCGACTGCTATGATTTTTACCCTGATGTGAAAACGCCGGAAGAACTGGGGCGGTGCTTCATTGACGAGTTTGGTTCGCTGAATGTGCCGGAGGATATAAAGGGCTATTTTGACTATGAGGCATACGGGCGGGATCTGTTTCTGAACAGCACGAGCGATTTTACAGACGGCGGCTATATCGAAAATAACCAAAGCTCTTTCATTGAGCACTACGACGGGGACAAGGTTCCCGAGGAATACCAGATATTTTCCTATCCCGTTGAGCCCCGCCGCTCCATTCTCGAAGCGTTAAAGAAGTATCGGGAGGCCCCGCCCCCGGAGCATGGAGGTGGAAAAGCCGCCGCCCATGAAGAACGGTAGACTTCGGGCCAAGTTGGCCCGAGGTATGGCCGAAGAAAAGGAGGTGTAACGATTGGGCAGAAAAAAAGAGGCCCCGGCAGAAACGCCGATTGTTGAAAATGAGTATGTGAAGGAACTGCTGGCCCTTTTGAAAGAAAATCAGTCCCCGGCTGGCAAAGAGCTGTTAGAGGCTATCGGCCATGTTTCCGAAATGGAGAAACAGCTTGCCAGCGCGGTTGACGAGCTGAAAGCCATGCGGCAGGAGCTTCAAGGCTTGCAGGAACAAAACCACCCGTTAAAGGCGGCTCTGCAAAAGAGCGTCAAAGCGTTGGAGGCCAACGTGGCCACCCTGCGGGAACGGCTGGCGGAATTAAAAGGCGCGGTAATCGAGGGCTGTAAAAACACGCTGGCCGCTGTGAAGGAGCGCGGGATCGGCGCGCTGGACAGCGCCGCCCGGTTCTTCCATGTCAAACCGGGGCTGGAATCTCTGCGGAATACCATCAATGACGGGATAAAGGCAGACGAAAAAGCTATTTCCAGAATTGAGGCGGTAAGCGCCGAGTATCACGAAGCCGGGCGGCACTTGAAAAACATAGGCCGCGCCCTGATGGGGAAGGAGGCCGTTCAGGAGGCGAAGGCCGTCGGCAAGCTGGCAAAGACGGTGCAGGCCCCCTATCGGGCCGAACGGGCCTGTTATCTCGCGGCCCGGAATAGCCTGGACAAAGCGGTTTCCAGCCTTGAGCGTCTGGAAAAGGCCGCTGAAAAACAGCCTTCTATCTTGAAGGCCATGAAAGAACACAAGGAAACGCCCCCGCCGAAGAAGGAGAAATCCACCCCGGCGGCGGCACATGACGAGCGGTAGACCTCGGGCCAACTTGGCCCGAGGTTTTCCATATCCCCGTGGCCCGCCCCATCTTGAAGCGGCCCGGACAGAAAGGAGGAATCAATGGAAGAAGATGTAACACGGCGCACCGTTGCCATATCGGTACAGGCAACCAAGCTCACGGGCCGGGTGTTGTGCAAAGCGTTCCAGAAGTTTCTGGCCCAGGCGGAGAAACAGCGCCGGGCCTCTCTCACCCCCCACGGACGGCAGAGTGTGAAACAGCTTATGGGACACGGCGGGCCGTCCAACAGTATCCAGCTAAAGGGCGACGCCCGCCTGTTTGATCGGGTAGCCCGAAAGTTCAATGTGGACTACGCTTTCCACAAGGTAGGGCCGAAGGACTATCTGCTGTTCTTCAAGGCAGGACAGGCCGACGCAATCACGGCGGCATTTTCCGAGTACACCAAGCGGGTAATGGCCCGGCAGAAAGACCGGCCCTCTATCCTCGGCCAGCTCCGGCAGTTTGGGGCGCATATCAAGACCCGGCAGAAGGAACGGGAAAAGACCAGAGAGGCGGTGCAGGAACGATGAACGCCAAAATTAAAAAATATGTGGTTCCCAACCTCCCGTATCTCTTAATATTCTGGTTCTTCTGCAAAATCGGGGAGGCGTACCGCCTTGCGGCTGGGGCCGACTTTGGCATGAAGCTCATAGGCATGATGAAAACCATAGGCCCAGCCTTCGGGACGATAGCTCCGGGCCACGGCTTCGATTTGCTGGTGGGCCTGATTGGGGCCGTGGTGCTCCGGCTGGTAGTCTACAACAAAGTACGGAACGCAAAGAAATTCAGAAAAGACGTGGAATATGGTTCGGCCCGCTGGGGGACGGCAAAGGATATAGCTCCCTTCGTTGACCCAAAGTTTGAAAACAACGTGATACTGACCGGGACGGAATTTCTCACCATGAACACCCGGCCAAAAATCCCGGCCAACGCCCGCAACCTCAACTGCTGTATTATCGGCTCGTCCGGCTCGGGCAAGACCCGGTTCTGGCTGACCCCGCAGCTCCTTCAAGCCCACTCGTCGTATGTGTGCGTAGATCCGAAATGCGGGGTGCTCTCCCAGGTAGGCCATTTCCTGCAAAAAAAGAAGGGCTACAAAATCAAGGTGTTTAATTCGATTGACTTCCGCAAGAGTATGCACTATAACCCGATGGCCTACATCAAGACGGAATCTGACGTGCTGAAATTTGTAAATGCCCTGATAACCAATACAAAGGGCGACGGCAAAGAGGGGGACGAGTTCTGGACAAAGGCGGAAACGCTTTTATACTGTGCCCTCGTTGCCTATATCGTCTTTGAAGGGCCGGAGGAAGAACGGAACATGAACACGTTAGTCGAAATGATTAACAGCATGGAAGTAAGGGAGGATGATGAAAGTTTCAAAAATGCCGTTGACTATATGTTCGACGGTCTCGCCAAGCGCAAGCCCCAAGCCTTTGCCGTCCGGCAGTATGCCAAGTATAAGTTAGCCAGCGGCAAGACCTCTAAAAGTATCTTGATTAGCTGTGGGGCGCGGCTCGCTCCCTTTGATATTGCGGAGCTAAGGGAGATTATGAGCTATGACGAGTTAGAGCTTGACAAACTCGGAGACGAGAAAACGGCGCTGTTCTTCTGCATTTCCGATACGGACAGCACCTACAACTTTATCGTTGCTCTTGCCTTTTCGCAGATGTTCAATTTGCTTTGTGAAAAGGCCGATAACGTCTACGGCGGGCGGCTCCCCCATCATGTACGGGTGCTGTGGGACGAAGCCGCGAACACCGGGCAGGTGCCCCAGCTCGAAAAAATAGTGGCCGTTATCCGCTCCCGCGAAATCAGCCTGTGCCTGTTTTATCAGGCCATGAGCCAGTGCAAGGCTCTGTATAAAGATAATTCTGAAACCATCTTAGGAAACATGGATTCGGTTATCTTCCTCGGGGGACGGGAGCACTCCACGATTAAGGAAATCTCGGAGGTACTGGGAAAAGAGACAATCTCCATGTATACCGAGAGCCGGACGCGGGGCCAGTCGGAAAGCTACGGCCAAAATCTCCAGCGGCTCGGCAAGGAGCTGATGACAATGGACGAACTGACCACCATGCCCGGGAACAAGTGCATTTTACAGCTCCGGGGTCTGCGCCCGTTTTTCTCGCCCAAGTATGACCTGAAAAAGCACCCGAACTATAAATACACGGCGGAGGCGGACAAGAAGCGCAACGCCTTCCATCTGGAAAAGCTGATAAGCACCCGTCTGAAACTCAATCCCAACGAGGAATACGAGGTTTACGAGGCCGGAGACGCGGACAGCCTGGACGACGATATTCTCAATTATGACGATCTGGACGACCCGGACGCCTTCGCCTGACTTCGGGCCAAATTGGCCCGAAGCTCCCGCCGCCTGAAATGGGCGGCTTTTTTCATACCTGGGGGCCTTGCCCCCGCAACCAACAACACATTTTGAATGGAGGAAAACTATATGGAATTTTTTGCTTCTGCTATCGACACCCTGAAAATTTTGGTTATCGCTATCGGCGCGGGCCTCGGCGTGTGGGGCGTGGTCAACCTGCTGGAAGGTTATGGCTCCGACAATCCGGGTGCCAAAAGCCAGGGAATTAAGCAGCTTATGAGCGGCGGCGGGATTATCCTGATTGGAACCACGCTCATTCCCCTGCTGTCCGGCCTGTTCAGCTAAACGATAAGGAGACGCTATGCAAATAATCTTCGACGCAATCGCGGAGTGGTTGAAGGGCCTGCTGGTTGACGGCATTATGGGAAACCTGGGCGGGCTCTTTGACAACGTAAACGCGCAGGTCGGAGAGATTGCAGAACAAGTGGGGACAACCCCGGCGAGTTGGAACGCCGGGGTTTTCTCCATGATACGGCAGCTCTCCGAGACTGTCATTCTCCCAATCGCCGGGCTGGTGCTCACCTTCGTTATGTGCTACGAGCTCATTCAGCTACTCATTGAGCGGAACAACCTGCATGACGTGGATACCTGGATATTCTTCAAGTGGATATTCAAAACCTTCTGCGCCATTCTCATTCTGTCCAATACCTTCAACGTGGTAATGGCTGTGTTCGATTTGTCGCAGTACGTTGTCCAACAGTCGGCGGGACTGATACAGGGGAGCACCGAAATCCCCCCGGATATGCTGGCCGATTTAGAGACGCAGTTGGAGGCGATGGAGCTCGGCCCCCTGTTGGGGCTATGGCTTCAATCCTTTTTTGTGGGCTTTACCATGACGGCGCTCAATATCGTGATATTTGTGATTGTCTACGGGAGAATGATTGAGATTTACTTAATGACGAGCCTTGCCCCGATTCCTCTTGCAACGGTAGTCAACCGGGAAATCGGGAGCATGGGCCAGAACTATTTCCGCTCCCTGCTGGCCGTGGGCTTTCAAGGGCTCCTGATTATCGTCTGTATCGCCATTTATGCGGTGCTGATACAGGGGATTGCCACGGGCGGGGATATGATCGGTGCTATATGGGGCTGTGTGGGCTATACCGTCCTGCTCTGCTTCACGCTGTTTAAGACGGGCTCCCTCGCAAAATCCATTTTCGGCGCTCACTGATAAGAAGGAGCTTCGGGCCAAGTTGGCCCGAAGCTCTGAAAGGAGGTTTTGAGCTTTGCCCTATGTGCAGGTTCCAAAAGATTTATCAAAAGTAAAGACTAAGCTGGCCTTCAACTTAACGAAGCGCCAGCTTATTTGTTTCTCGGGTGCGGCGGCGGTGGGAATCCCCGCCTACCTGCTGACTCGTTCCGTTATTGGCAACACCCCCGCCATGCTTCTGATGGTGGGCCTCATGCTCCCGTTTTTCTTCTTTGCCATGTTTGAGCGTGACGGCCTCCCCTTCGAGAAGATACTGCGGAACTTTATCCGGGCCCGGTTCCTCTGGCCCCAGGTACGGCCCTACAAGACCGAAAATTTCTATGCCGCATGGAGCGGCCCCGGCACTTCGGGCCAACTTGGCCCGAAGCAGGAGGACACACCGAAAGGAGGTACAAGGATTGCGAAAAGAAAAAACGGCAAGACAGCCCACACCGAAACGGGCCGGCGATAAGGGGCGGAAACAGGCTGTCCCGCAGACGGCGCAACAAACAATCCCCTTCCGGGAAATGTTCAAGGACGGCGTGTGCCGTCTCAACAACGGCGTTTACACAAAGACGGTGGCGTTTGAAGATATAAACTATCAGCTCGCCCAGGCCGAAGATCAGTCGGCTATCTTCGACGGGTGGAGCTCATTTCTGAACTACTTTGACAGCGCCCTGCCCTTCCAGCTCTCGTTTATCAACCACCGTTCCACCCCCGAAAGCAAGTACACCGTGAATATCCCTCCACGGCATGACGAGTTTGACAGTATCCGCGCCGAGTATGTGGAAATGCTGGAAAACCAGATTGCTAAGAGCAATAACGGCATTGTCCGCTCAAAGCTCATTACCTTCGGCACTCCGGCGGACAGCGTGAAAGCGGCCAGACCCCGGCTGGAACGGATAGAGGCCGATATTATAGGGAACTTCAAACAGTTGGGCGTTCAGTCCCGGCCCCTTGCGGGGCGGGAGCGGCTGGAAATCCTTCACGGCCAACTGCACCCCGGAGGCCGGGAGCCCTTCAGTTTTTCGTGGGAGCTTATCCCGCAGACGGGCATGAGCACGAAGGACTTTATTGCCCCGACGAGCTTTGACTTCCGCCGGGGCCGGTTCTTCAAAGTGGGTGCGACCTGGGGCGCGGCCTCCTACTTGCAGATAACCGCCTCGGAGCTCACCGACAAACTGCTTGCGGAGCTTCTGGAACTGGACACGGAAATGACCGTGACCATGCACGTCCAGACCGTAGACCAGGCGAAGGCCATTAAGACTATTAAGGGCAAGCTGACGGATATTGATAAAATGAAGATGGAGGAACAAAAAAAGGCCGTCCGCTCGGGCTACGATATGGATATTTTGCCGCCCGATCTTGTGACATTCAGCAAGGACGCCAAAACGCTGTTGGAGGATTTGCAGAGCCGAAATGAGCGAATGTTTCTTTTGACCTTCCTTATTGTCAACATGGCTCCCACCCGGGAACAGCTTGAAAACGAGCTTTTCACTGTATCGGGTATCGCGCAGAAATACAACTGCACAATCCGGCGGCTGGACTTCCAGCAGGAACAGGGCTTTATGTCCTCTCTCCCCCTCGGCTTCAACGCGGTGGAGATCCAGCGGGGACTGACAACGAGCAGCACCGCGATTTTCATTCCATTTCTGACCCAAGAGCTCCGCATGGACGGGGAGGCCATCTATTACGGCCTGAACGCTCTGTCCCATAACATTATCATGGCGAACCGCAAGAAGCTCAAAAATCCCAACGGGCTATTTCTCGGGGTGCCGGGCTCGGGCAAGAGCTTCGCGGCAAAAAGGGAGCTCGTCAACGTGTTCCTCGCCACCAACGACAAAATCCTGATTGTGGACGCTATGGGCGAATATTCGGCATTGACAAGGAGGCTCGGGGGACAGGTGGTGGAAATCGCCCCGGATAGTCCAAACCATATCAACCCCATGAGCCTGACTGCCGATTTGGACAGCGGCGAAGAAAACCCGATGGCATTGAAGGCCGATTTTATTTTATCTCTGATGGAGCTGATTGTGGGCGGCAAGGACGGCCTGCAACCAGTGGAGCGGACGGTCATTGACCGATGTGTGCGGCTCATGTACCGGGATTATCTGCAACACCCTGACACGGCAAAAATGCCGATACTGCAAGACCTGTACGAAATTCTCTGCAAACAGACGGAGCCGGAGGCGGCGCGGCTGGCAACCTCGCTGGAAATCTACGTTACAGGTTCCTTAAATGTGTTTAACCATGCGACCGACGTTGACCTGTCAAGCCGCCTTGTCTGCCTCGACCTTAAAAAGCTGGGTGCGGGCCTGCGGACAATCGCCATGCTTATCATGCAGGATTTAGTTAATTCGCAGGTGTCCTTAAACTTCGCCCGTGGGATTGCTACATGGTGTTATTTCGATGAATTTCACCTGCTCCTGAAAGACCCACTCACGGCGTCCTACTGTGTGACCGTTTGGAAAATGTTGAGGAAGAAGTTCTGCGTCCCAAGTGCATTGACCCAAAATGTCAAAGACCTCCTTGCGAGCCGGGAGATAGAAAACATCTTTGGTGCGACACGTTGACGCACAAACATCACGCTATGAGGGTAATACTTCATAGACTTATGGCCATGTGATGCTAAAAGCGTCGGGCTTATCTCGGCAGGGATGAGCAACAACTGATAACCCGATAGGTAGAATGAAGGAGTAACGCCCTGAAATGCCTACTCTGATACTTCGACCGGCTTCGGCTGTAATGGCTGGAGTCTGGAGCTCGATAAAGTCGGCGGAAGTTTGTCGTAACAGCGTGGCAACACGGCTGACGAAAGTGCAGTAGAGGTACTGTATGCAGATGACACGCCGGGAGTCTATAAAATATCTATGGTGAGAATGTCTACGACGGACTGACGAAAACCGCGAATGTACGGGTCTAGATGTTTACCGTATAGAAATGTACGGACACTTAAATGTGGGTCAGTGCGGTAAAGTAAAAATCGAAAATATGAAATTCCGTATTGTGTTACAGGCACAATCAAGCTGACAGGACTATAGCGGACACCTAAGGATATATGTACAGATAGGGTTATCGGAACGTGGAAAGGTACAGAGTTGCTCATAAGCAATCTGCGGACGAATCATATAAGCCGCTTAATCTGTGCTGAAAAGCGAAGCTCGAACCTATGAC
>CDZO01023104.1_pt1 | contig 95373 bp, 92 predicted proteins | sample 480641 | NCBI WGS metagenome assembly CDZO01 (sample SAMEA3182088, study PRJEB8094) | gut metagenome | biome: human; feature: gut; material: Stool; isolation source: human stools | place: Canada | collected 2013-02-05
GTATTATAGAAGTCAACCACCGATTAAATCAATACAAACGGCAGGCACGGGAAAGGTTGCTCTCAGAAGAAGGTATCAAGCATAGAGGCAGGAGGTGTATAGAACCAGAGGCTGTGTTTGGACAAATGAAATACAACATGGCATACAGAAGATTCCGGCATGTGGGAGAAGACAAGGTTACAATGGACTTTGCTTTCTTTGCTATAGCCTTTAATATCAAAAAAATGTGTGCTAAACTGATAAAAGAAGGAAAGGGGCTCATTACAGTTGCCAAATATATGTTTATGGGACTATTTATAACCCGATATAATTGGAATATAGCAACTTGTTGCCAAATGCATGAGGAAAAAGCAGCATAGCCAAAAGAAAATATAGCAGAACTGTAAAATATAAAAGAGGTTGTGCCAACGTTTTGACACAACCTCCTTTTTCAATAAAAAAATATATCTTTGTCGGGAGAATAAAAATACGAATGATTGTTTTATGAATCTTCTACTCTGTATAAAAAGACCTTTTATCTGGCTTTCCCGCTTTCGTTATCGTTGCGGATATGGCGTACATTCCCCTTTTGCTTTTAGCCTGATTACCGATGTGATTTATGAGAAGATGCCTTACTATGCCTATTCTTCTTTGAAAAAAGAACAAAAAAAGATGATAAGAGAGCGTGGGTGGACTAAAGGTTCTCAAAAGGTAAACCGTTTCCTGTTCCGGTTGGTGAACAAAGTGCAGCCTGATACGATTATAGAAGTTGGGCGTCCTTCCTCCACAACCCTCTACTTACAATCCGCTAAGCCATCGGCTTCCTACCTCTTTGCTTCCGACTTGTCGGAACTGTTTCTGGATGCAGACACTTCAGTTGACTTTCTGTATCTGAATGACTACCGGAATCCCGATTTACTGGAAGAAGCCTTCCGGGTCTGTGCACATCGCACCACTCCTAAAAGTGTATTTGTAGTCCATGGCATCTGCTATTCCAAAGAGATGAAAGCACTTTGGAAAAAGCTGCAGGCTGATGAAAGAGTAGGCATCACCTTTGACCTCTACGACGTCGGTTTATTATTTTTTGATAAAACGAAGATAAAACAGCAGTATATTGTCAACTTCTAAGAACCTTTGTACGTTTACCTTATAATAAGTAAAAAAGAAGATTATGAAAAAGAGCCTTGTATATACAAAGACCGGAGATAAAGGAACTACCAGTCTTGTCGGCGGAAGTCGCGTTCCAAAGACCCATATCCGTCTGGAAGCTTACGGAACTGTGGATGAACTAAATTCTCATCTAGGATGGTTGAATACCTATCTGCAGGATGAATCAGACCGTGATTTCATTTTGAGTATTCAGCATAAGCTATTTGCCATCGGTTCACATCTGGCCACCGACCAGGAAAAAACGCAACTGAAGGCTGCCAGCATCATAACTCCTGAAAACGTGGAGAATATTGAGCGGGAGATTGATAGGCTGGACGAACAACTGCCCGAACTTTGCGCTTTCATCATTCCCGGCGGGAGTCGTGGAGCAGCCGTTTGTCATGTTTGCCGTACTATTTGCAGGAGAGCCGAGAGACGTATTCTGGCTTTATCCGAAACTTGTACAATTTCTCCCGAAGTATTAGCATTTGTCAACAGATTATCAGATTATTTGTTTGTATTATCCCGAAAAATTAATTTTGATGAGCAAAATAATGAAATATTTTGGGATAATAGTTGGAAATGATAGATTTTATTATACTTTTGCCGAAAAATAGAAAACGAGACAAATTTAGTATTCATTTTAAATACTCAAGATTATGTATTGGACATTGGAACTTGCATCAAAACTTGAAGATGCTCCCTGGCCGGCAACCAAGGACGAATTGATTGATTATGCCATGCGTTCGGGTGCTCCTCTTGAAGTTATTGAGAATCTCCAGGAGATGGAAGATGAGGGCGAAATCTATGAGAGTATCGAAGATATTTGGCCGGATTATCCTAGTAAGGAGGATTTCTTCTTTAACGAGGAAGAGTATTGATTTAAAAAGACCGAACATATAAGAATACCCGATAACTGTTGTAAGAAGCTATCGGGTATTTTTTATTGTCAGCTCGGTTTCTTGCTTTAGAATTAGAATACAGGCATCTGCCAGATAAATCCTACAGAAATACGGTTAGTACTGTAATTCTCCTGTCCCAGCACCTTGGCGCGGGAAGTGAAATCATACGAACGTCCTACATAGGTAACAAAGAAGTGCAGATTGGTTTCCATCGGGTAATATTCGATACCGCCCAGATATCCCCAGGAAGTACGGTAATTTCCCTTCTCTATTCCCTCGGACGCCTTGCCTACGGAAGCCGTCTCGTACATACCCTTCACAAAAACATTCCATTTCGGAAGAAAGCGGTAATTACATTTGGCAACAACCGAAAGATAGTTCGCATCAAAAGCATTATGACCGCCCGGACGACCTACGATACTGGTAATGATTCCCTTGCGGTCAATATCCTCTTTTGAATACATGAAATCGACAAAAGCATTCCATTTTCCAAGATTTAACTCGTTACCTAAAGCATAATAATACATATTGTGACTTTTGGCCTCGTTCATAACAGAAGCCGACCAACGGGTTTTAAATACATTATTGAAATTACCGTTCCAGTTCAATGTATAAACCAGTGGCATTTTGCCCGATTTCAGATCGGGGAGATTGCCTTCGGCATCCTCTGTGATTCCGTAAGTATTATCGAAAGAACTGTTGCGGCTGTTCAATATCTGCAAGTTAAGCTGCTGTTCGGGAGTAATGTTATAACCCACATTCAATCCGGTCATGAAATTACTCATGTAATCAATCATATCACTGTATTGATAGATGTCAATCGGATTCAGGTCGAACTCGATACCACCGTATGCGGCACATTGCTTTCCTGCAAAAAGACTAAACTGGTCATTCAGCTTGATACCGATTCCGGCATAGTCGATAGAAGTCGGGAGATTATCAATCATGCCGTTTGCATCGTTCGAGCGGTTGAGGCGCTGACGATAGCGGTAAGACAGCCAGTTGTTGATATTTCCTTTGGCTTCGATACGAAGCTGGTGCATATTAAAGTCACCCTCCTGAAAACCATTCTGGAAATGAGCGTCAAAGCTCCCTTGCATATTCAGATAAAGATTGAATTTATCTGTTTTCTTTTTCACGTCTGTCAGCTCTTCAAACAGGGGAGTGTTCGGATTGAATTTCTCCTTTTTCTCTGTTTTTTGAGCATATATTCCCTGTATGCTACCCGCGAGGAGCAGCATGAATATCCATTTTTTCATAAGTAAGTCAGGTTTTTAGTATTCGTTGAAATATTGCTGAATCTGTTTCCAGTCTGTAGTTTTTGTTAGTGCAAGCATTAACAAAACACGAGATTTCTGCGGGTTCAGTTCCTGCGAAGCCACAAACTGATATTTGGCGTCGTCCACCTCTGCATCCAGTGTGGTAGGTCCGGTCGGGACACGGGAAGAACGAACGACAAGAATACCTTTTTGGCGGGCATCCGTCAGTACCGGGAAGATGTTCTGGTGAATATTTCCGTTTCCTACTCCTGCGTGGATGATGCCTTTGTACCCGTTGCTAAGCATCGGAGTTACCATATCGGCCTCAATGTTGGAATAGCTGTACACGATACCTACTTTAGGAAGCGCGTTCAGATGAGTGACATCAAAAACGGACTGGGTAGTATGTTTTTTTAGCGTTACTTGGTTGTAGAACACTTTTCCGTTCAGTACATAACCCAGTGCGCCGGAGTTGGGAGCCTGGAAAGTTTGTACGTCGACCGTATTCATTTTAACCGTGCTCTGCGCTCCGAGGATCAGGCCGTTCATGGCAACCAATACCCCTTTGTCTTTCGATTCTTTTGCGGCTGCGGTAACAACGGCATTGTAAAGGTTCAACGGGCCGTCGGCACTTAGAGCGGTAGACGGACGCATGGCGCCTACTAATACCACCGGTTTGTCACTCTTGACAGTCAGATTCAGGAAGTAAGCAGTTTCCTCCATGGTGTCTGTTCCGTGAGTAATCACGATGCCGTCAATGTCCGGGCGTTTCAGTAGTTCATTGATTTTCTTGGCAAGCGTCAACCAAACCTGGTCGTTCATGTCCTGCGAACCGATTTTGACAATCTGTTCTCCGGTTACGTTGGCGATGTCTTTAATTTCAGGCACAGCGTCGAGCAGTGCACCGATGGCAACTTGTCCTGCCGTATAACTGGTTCCGGTAGCCGAGCTTCCCGTACCCGCGATGGTTCCTCCCGTAGCAAGAATATGAATATTCGGTTTTGCGGCGAATGCCATAGTTACGGAAAACAGTAGTGTGACTACTACCAGTCCAAAGCTTTTGAATTGTTTCATAACTGAATGATGTTTAGGTTAATAATATGAATCTATTAGAATATTTGTATAAAAAGCAAACCTAGTGCAATAGCCACAACGGTCGATACCAGACCGGGCATCATGAACGAATGATTCAACACATATTTGCCGATTTTTGTTGTCCCGGTACGGTCGAAATTAATTGCAGCCACCACGGTAGGATAATTCGGAATAAAGAAATATCCGTTCACGGCCGGGAATAAAGCGATCAGCATATAAGGAGAAATCCCCAACGCAATGCCCAGAGGGACGAGTGCCCGTACAGTGGCAGCCTGGCTATATAGCAGGATAGACATCACAAACAGGGCGACACCGAACAACCACGGCATTTGTTGCACAATTCCCTGGATAGAGAGAGTCAACTGTCCCATATTTCCCTGAAGAAAGGTATCTCCCATCCAGGCAATACCGAAGATGGCAATCACCGCCTGCATACCTGCCGGAAATACAGAACCTTGCGTTGCCTTGATCCCGTCCGTCTTCGTTACTAACAGGATAATTGCGGCAGCCGACAACATCACGATTTCGATGATAGAAGACATTCCCAAGGTGACAATTTCCCCATCAATCAGGAAACTGGGGCGCATTCCTTCAAAAGAACCGAAAAGCACGATAAAAGCAGTTGCCAATATAAAGATGATAACGGAAATCATTGCCGAACGTTTGTTCTTGACATTTTTAATCTCCACCTTTTTATTGTTGAATAAACCTTCTTTCAATCTCTTCTGATATTCGGGATCTTCCACCAGTTCCTTACCGATTCTCATGGAAAACAAGGCGCCTACCAACACTCCGATGATGGTGGCGGGAATCGTAATTTTGAGAATGTCGAACAGGGTAATGTCGAATCCGGCTAAAAGTCCGAGAAGTGCCACGGTAGCGGCAGAGATCGGACTTGCTGTAATGGCCTGCTGGGAAGCGATGACGGCAATACCCAACGGACGTTCCGGACGGATTTTTGTTTCGGTGGCAACCTCTGCAATCACCGGCAGTACGGAATAAGCCACGTGTCCGGTTCCGGCTACAAAAGTAAAGAGGTAAGTCACCAGCGGACTAAGCAGAGTGACGTGTGAAGGATTTTTACGAAGCAAATGTTCTGCCAGTTTCACCATATAGTCCAAACCTCCGGCTGCCTGCATACAGGAAGCGGCAGAGATTATGGCGGCAATCATTAACATAACGTCGATGGGAGGCGCAGTGGGTTGTAAACCAAAAACGAACGTGAGTATTGCCAACCCTACGCCTCCCATTACGCCAAGTCCGATACCTCCCAGGCGTGCGCCAATAATAATGGCTGTCAGAACAAATGCTAATTGTAATATCATAGATTGCTGTTTTAAGTTCAAAAACAAAGATAAGTGATTCTTCTCTTTGTATTTTCTTTTTCTTCTATTTACAACAAAAAAGTCTTTGAATAGTTTTTGCATATTTATTAAAACAATAACATCGCTGGTTGGTTATTATAAGAACTAACGAAAACGTTATTACTATAAAACAACCGATATGGAACAAAATTTATCAAAAAAAACTCGTACAGAGAGTGACCTGATAGGTAGTCGTGAAGTGCCGGAAAGTGCACTCTATGGAGTACAGACACTCCGTGGCATTGAAAACTTTCGCATCAGCAAGTTTCATTTGAATGAATATCCTTTATTCATTCAGGCATTGGCCATTACGAAGATGGGAGCCACCATTGCCAACCGTGAACTGGACTTATTAACTGAAGAACAAGCGGATGCTATCTTGAGAGCCTGTAAAGAAATACTCGAAGGAAAGCATCACGAGCAGTTCCCCGTAGATATGATTCAGGGAGGAGCCGGTACGACCACTAACATGAATGCCAATGAAGTGATTGCCAACCGGGCATTGGAACTGATGGGGCATCAGCGGGGAGAATATCAATTCTGTTCGCCTAACGATCACGTCAACCGTTCACAATCTACCAACGATGCTTATCCTACAGCCATTCACATTGGACTGTATTATACTCATTTGAAATTGGTTAAGCATTTGGAGGTTCTGATCGAGTCTTTCCGGAAGAAAGCGAATGAGTTTGCACATGTCATCAAAATGGGGCGTACCCAATTGGAAGATGCCGTACCGATGACTCTTGGGCAAACCTTTAATGGCTTTGCAAGTATTTTGTCACATGAAATAAAGAACCTTGATTTTGCTGCACAGGATTTTCTGGCAGTCAATATGGGAGCAACAGCCATCGGAACAGGAATCACCGCCGAACCGGAATATGCGGAGAAGTGCATTGCCGCTTTGCGCAAGATTACGGGATTGGATATCAAACTGGCAGACGATTTGGTGGGAGCTACTTCGGACACTTCCTGCATGGTAGGTTATTCGGGAGTGATGAGGCGTATTGCTGTTAAAATGAATAAGATATGTAACGACTTGCGGTTGCTGGCTTCCGGTCCGCGTTGTGGATTGGGAGAAATCAATCTGCCGGCAATGCAGCCGGGCTCATCCATCATGCCCGGAAAAGTGAATCCGGTGATTCCTGAAGTGATGAACCAGGTGGCCTACAAGGTAATAGGAAATGACCTTTGTGTGGCCATGAGCGGTGAAGCAGCTCAAATGGAACTGAATGCAATGGAGCCGGTGATGGCACAATGCTGTTTCGAGTCCGCCGATTTACTGATGAATGGTTTTGACACTTTGCGCACCTTATGCATCGACGGCATTACGGCTAATGAAGAAAAATGCCGGAGAGATGTGCATAACAGCATTGGAGTAGTGACAGCCCTGAATCCGGTGATCGGATATAAGAACTCTACCAAAATAGCCAAAGAAGCATTGGAAACCGGGAAGGGAGTTTATGAACTTGTTTTGGAACATAACATTCTTTCCAAAGAAGACTTGGATACTATCTTAAAACCTGAAAATATGATAAAACCGGTGAAGTTGGACATTCACCCGAATCGTTGATTGATATATAGTAAGTGGAGATTGGTTTAAGATGAGAAATCGCCGGGCAGATCATTGATCTGTTCCGGCGATTTTTGATGATGTACTGCTTTTATTCGATATGGAAATAATTGCTAATCTTTTAGGATATTATATTGTCTCGTCCGGATTTAGGTTGACTGTTTTGACTTCTTAATCCTATTAATAAGTAACCTGATTTTTGGTTAACGGCAGTTTCAATTTGTTTCATACGCTTGAAACTCTTTGTTTATAGGTTTGAAACACTTTGTTTCAAAGCTTGAAACTATTGGTTTCACACCGAGAAACTTTTAGTTTCACTATATGAAACTAAAATTCGTACTATTGGACTGGAACTTTCGTATGGAGAAACCTGTTGCATGGTGAGGGTAAAAAGTTACCCTCACCATGCCCTTACCTTTACTCCCACACCTGTAATGCCGATGAATAAAGGGATTGAACCAATGGGTGAGAGTGTGAGAGTAAAAACTGCTATAACTTTTATTTGTGAGAGATATTTCAGTAATCAAGAATGAGAAGTAGAGTCGTCTTTTGTCAGATTCATTTTAATACATAACTTCCAGTATTTATTTCCATATTTCGACTGCGTTTCAAAAAAAACATATATCTTTGCCGTACGCTTTCAGCCCATCAGCGTGATGGAACAGGCAGGAAGCGGTTTTTATTTCCTATATGGAGTAAAAGCGTATTATCTCTCGATTTCAGAAATAGCTAATTCAAACAGAGGGAGATGATACGGTAGATACTCCACGTGAACGGTGTATATCAACATATTCGTAAGAGATGTGTTATATATAAACGATTGACGTGGGTGTCTGCTGTCATCATTGTTCTCTGGAGGGTGTAGCTAGCCTTGAAATCGGATAATGGTACAGCAGCATCTACGTCTTTCTTGTATTCGGCCAGTAATAAATTGCCCCAATTTTAACCTAGCCAATCGGCGGACTGCAAAAAGCGTGGATGCCCGTTGTACTAATATACATGAATAAAATATTATTCATCCCTTATTTGTATCACACATGAAAAAACAAACGCTATGGCACAATGGATTAGTATAGAAGAGGCAGCTGCAAAGTACGGATTCGAGACAGAATATATCTGGGTCTTGATAGAGATGCGAGAAATCACTGTGGACTACGAAAGACCGGGCATCGACATCATCAGTGATGACAGTGTTCAGGAGTTTATGAGTCGAAATGAAAGAGGGGCTACTTTGATGTATATCGAAAAACTGGAACGATATTGCATAGATAAATCAAAACTTTGTTCAATATACCTATCACTTTTAGGCAAACAAGACAAAGAAATCACAAGATATAAAGCAGCCGGAATCCTTTATGATACCTTACAAATCAAATGGTTGAAACAATGTGACCGATTGCGGAAGTTGGAAAAAGAACTCGTCTTGGGGCAGACTACTTGCTGTACCTGTTGGCTGAAAAGAATCTGTATGAAAATCAGGAAGTAAAATCGGATTATCTTTTTTCTACTCGTAGTATGTTACTGAATAACCGGGACCGGGAACATCAACAACCGGTGAAACTACTGTATGGATCGTTGCAATTATACAAAAAATTGCAGGTACTATTATTTTTTTTGTAACTTCATAAAATATTTCTTCATCTCGATTGTCTATAAGAGTAGAGGGCTCTTTTAACTAATAAGAATGATGAATTAAAAAAATGAAGTATAATGGCAACAAAAAGTTTTAATAGAAGATTTCATGGAAGATGTGGCGGTAAGTTTTCTTTTTTCAGAAATCCATTTGTGTTTGTAATTCTTTGGCTAGTTGTAGCTGCGGGAATAGGAGCAATAGTCATGTTATTGTGGAATTGGCTGATGCCCGTGATTTTTGGTCTGCCTGCACTTAGTCTGTGGCAGGCATTGGGCTTGCTCGTCCTGATGCGTATTCTTTTCGGAAGTTTCGGTTTTGGCCGTAGAGGAGGGAGGCCCGGAGGAGGGATGCCTGGAATGCCCGGAAGAGGAATGAATCCGGTTCGTGAGAAATGGATGAAGATGACTCCGGAACAACGCAAGGAGTTTATTAATAAAAGGAAGAAAATGGGATTCGGTCCCTGGGGTAGAGACGACTTCTTTAACAGGGGTGACTTCGGGATGGATAAAGACTTCGAGATGGATGAAAATGTAGACTCTTCGAAAAAAGATGAATAAGCAAAAAGGGCACGAAGGCGATGTGGAGCGGCTGATCGAAGAACATCAGCCGCAACTGAAAGCCTTTATCCACCGGAGGGTTTCCAGTAAGGAAGATGCGGAAGATATTCTACAGGATGTATTTTATCAGTTGGTAAAAGCGGTCAGCAACACTTTGAATCCGATTGAGCAGGTGACGTCGTGGCTTTACAGAGTGACACGAAACACGATTATCAATAAGGGAAAAAAGAAAAGTGAAGAAGAATGGCCTGTTTCTGCCTACGCAGAGGAAGAAAGCGTCTTGAGTGAATTTTCGGAAGTGTTGTTTGCCAATGATGATCTGGCTCCTTCGCCTGAAACGGAATATATGCGTTCGCTGGTATGGCAGGAGTTGGAAGCAGCTCTTGGTGAATTGCCTGCCGAACAGCGGACGGTTTTCGAACTGATGGAGCTGGAAGGACTTTCTGTAAAAGAGGTAGCCGAAGCGACCGGTGCTTCTGCAAATACGGTGCTTTCGCGCAAACATTATGCCGTCAAGCATTTGCGCAAACGATTGGAAGGACTGTATAACGATATTCTTACTTACTGATGATTTCTATTAACTAATTACTTTCTCTTTCCTATCTGCCGTCCGGCGGATAGTTTGGAAAACTCCTGTCTATGCAAATAGTTATATCAATCTCCCTTGCGGGATATTGGTAAGGGGGATTCTATGCCCTACCGGGTACTTACTAATCACTTACATAAACGAAAAGAAAAAATGAAAACAAATTATATTTTACTGTTTGCGCTGATGTTGATGGTGTCTTAAAAATCTTCTGCACAGATATTTAGCGGTCGGGTTATTGGTGAAAATCAGCTTCCTGTGGAGTATGCCACGGTTGCACTATTGTCCGTGCCGGATTCTGCGCTTGTGGGCGGAGCTGTGACGGATAGCAAAGGTGTGTTTAAAATAACGGCACAGGATGCCGGGCCTTATTTGTTGTCCGTGTCTTTTGTGGGCTATAAGAAGTTCGTTCAGAGGGTTGCGTCTTCTGTGGAGGAAAATATCACGCTGATTCCTGATGATTTGATGTTGGATGAGGTGGTGATTACGCAGCGTCTTCCCCAGTTCCGGTTGGATAATGGAGGATTGACTACGAAAGTGGAGAATACAATATTAAGTAAGGCAGGTACTGCCATGAACGTAGTCGGGCTTTTGCCGGGAGTGTTGAAGAAGCAGGATGGCACGTTGGAAGTGTTGGGAAAAGGCGTTCCGCTTATCTATATCAATAACAGGAAAGTCCGCAACTTGGACGAACTCGACCGTTTGAACTCTGAAAATATCAAGCAGGTTGAACTGATAACCAATCCCGGAGCGGAATATGGAGCATCGGTAGGAGCTGTCCTGAAATTGAAAACAACCGGGAATAAAAACGATGGCTTTGGAGTGGGAGTGCGCTCGGTAGTGGATTATGCGCATAAGGTAGGAAACAACGATCAGATCAATATGGAATATCACCGGAAGGGACTGGATGTGTTCGGAGCTTTCCAATATCGTTTGGAGCATCTCAAGGAAACGGGAGAATCGGTACAAGATACGTATGTGGATGCTTCGTGGCAGCAGAAAGCTCAAACAACGGATTTAGGAAGAAATATCAGTTATTTCAGTCAGATAGGATTTAATTATGAAATAAATGAAAAACACTCTCTGGGCGCTACTTATGAATTGACTTCTGCCCCACGCAATAAAATGAACAATGACAACCGGACGGAGGTCTATGGCGGGCAAGCATTATACGATGTGTGGAATACGTATACCTTTGCGATTGAGAAAGAATATCCCAGCCATCATTCCAATGTATATTATCATGGAGAGGTGAACAGTCTGGAAATGGATTTGAATGTAGATGTATTGGCTGGCAAGAATAAGGAAGAGGAGCATATTAGCGAATTGAGCCGCAATTATGATGATTTCTACATAACGACTCTTAGCAGAACCGATAATAAGTTGTATGCCGGAAAGTTAGTTTTATCTTATCCGCTGGCAGGTGGAAGAATTTCCGGAGGCAGTGAATATAGTTATACGCATCGCACCAGCGACTTTTCGGGGTTCGGTGATGAAATAGAGGGAACCAGTGATAAAATCAGAGAGAAGAATCTGGCTTTTTTTCTTGATTGTGTTTATCGTTTGGGTGGTGTAAATGCTTCGGCAGGACTTCGTTATGAAGATGTGTATTATGATTTCTATGAAAACAGTCTTTATCAGTCGGATGAGAGCAAACACTATCGCAACCTGTTTCCATCCTTGTCACTGGAAGGGGCGATGGGGCAGGTGCAGTGGGCATTGGGGTATCATATTCAGGTTGCCCGCCCTCATTATGAACAGTTGAAAAATGCCATTCATTACGGGAACCGGTTTACCTATCTGGGAGGAGCTCCTAATTTGCAACCTACCTATATTCATGCGGCAGAGATGCGGGCTATCTATCGGGATCTGCAACTCTCCGTCGGCTACAATCGGTATAATGATGATATCCTGTTTTCTATCGAACAGATCACTTCCGATCCGAAAATCTCTCTTATTAAGTTTCGCAATGTCGACCATCGGGATGAAATGACTGCTTCTCTGGTCTTTGCTCCAAGTATCGGATGCTGGAAACCGGAGTGGACGGCTTCCCTCAACTCTCAATGGTTCAAAATCGGTTATTTGAATGAAATGAAGAATATGAGCGGAACGACATTCGGGATCCGGTGGAATAATTCATTTCAATTGCCTGCCGGATATATATTTCGCTTGAATGGTGAATATACAGGCAAGGGAGTGTATCAGAACTGTTATACAAGGCCCGTTAGTTGCTTGAGCACAAGTATCTATAAATCGTTTTTCAACGGACGTGTGGACTGCTTGCTGGAGGGGAACGACTTGTTTCATTCGATGAGGGATGCTAATACTCAATATGACGACCGGGTTAAAATGTTCCGGGAGACAAAGCGGAATACGCAGGAAGTGAAACTGACTGTTCACTATAAGTTTAATTTGCAGAAAAGTAAATATAAAGGTACGGGAGCAGGATTGGGTGAACAACAACGACTTTGAGCGAACAAAAAACCAATAATTTGTGTTTATTTAATCTAAATATATATCTTTGTCCCGAATTATAAACACGTAAATTTATGAAAAAGATTTTTGGTGCTTTAATGATTGCTATATGTATAGCTATGGCAATGCCTGCTCAGGCGCAGATACACTTTGGTGTAAAGGGAGGTTTGAACTTGTCAAAGGCGAGTTTCTCTAATGTGAGCGAAAACTTTAAAAAGGATAATTTCACAGGTTTCTTTATCGGTCCGATGGCCGAGTTTAATATTCCAATCGTAGGGTTGGGAGTAGATGCATCTTTGCTTTTTGCTCAACGGGGTATCAAAGTTTCAGAAGGGAATGATGATATTACTGTTAAACAAAACGGTATTGATATTCCTGTAAACCTGAAATATACCATTGGCTTGGGAAGTCTGGCTGGTATTTATCTGGCTGCAGGTCCTGACTTTTATTTCGATTTTGAAAAGAAATCGGGAATTGATAAGAAGAAAGCTGAAGTAGGTATCAATGTGGGTGCCGGTTTGAAGTTGCTGAACCATTTGCAGGTGGGTGCTAATTACAATATCCCATTGGGTAATACTGCTGATATTGAAGGAACAAATGCTTCTTATAAGACTAAGACTTGGCAAGTATCTGTGGCCTATATTTTTTAAGTAGTCTATCACTTTACATAGTATATGAAAAAGAGTTTCCGATAACCGGAAACTCTTTTTTGTTTGGGATTGTCCTGTTGCGCTCTTGAATATATTTCTTCCAATTCTCGTATGAAGTAGAGTTTTCTTTTTAAGTGTTCTCTCTCCCTTCTTTTAAATCCCCATTTTTTTATTGTATTTTTGTAGCTGCAATGAAAAAGTATGTAGATGTCATATTACCGCTTCCGCTTCCGAAGAGTTTTACTTACTCTTTGCCGGATGAATGTGCGGAAGATGTGAAGATAGGCTGCCGTGTGGTAGTTCCTTTCGGGCGGAAGAAGTTTTATACGGCTATCGTCCTTAACGTTCATTATTGTGCTCCAACGGAGTACGAAGTGAAAGATATATCTGCATTGCTGGATGCTTCTCCCATTCTGTTACCCGCTCAATTCAAATTTTGGGAGTGGATAGCTGATTATTATCTCTGTACACAAGGCGATGTCTATAAAGCGGCACTTCCCTCCGGCCTGAAACTGGAGAGTGAAACGATCGTTGAATATAATCCTGATTTTGAAGCGGATGCGCCATTGCCGGAACGTGAGCAACGTATTTTGGGTTTACTTGCCGTAGATTCGCAACAGTGCGTCACTAAACTGGAGAAGGACAGTGGTATCAAAAATATTCTTACGGTCATCAAGTCTTTGCTCGATAAAGAAGCGATTTTCGTAAAGGAGGAGTTGAGGCGTACTTATAAACCTAAAACAGAGGCACGGGTTCGGCTTGCGGGTACAGCGGATGAAAAGCGGCTTCATATCCTGTTTGATATTCTGTCTCGTGCTCCGAAGCAGTTGGCATTACTCATGAAGTATGTGGAGTGTTCCGGTGTTTTAGGAGCGGGAACTCCGAAAGAAGTCTCCAAGAAAGAACTGTTGCAGCGGACTAATGTGGCCCCTTCTGTATTGAATGGATTGGTAGATAAGAAGATTTTTGAAATCTACTACCATGAAATCGGCCGGTTGGATAAGCAGGAGAAGGAGATTGTCGAATTAAATCCTTTGAATGAGTTTCAACAGCGTGCATTTGATGAAGTCGTACAGTCTTTTCAAGAGAAAAATGTCTGTCTGCTTCATGGGGTAACGTCCAGTGGTAAGACTGAAATTTATATCCATCTGATAGAAGAAGCGATTCGTCAGGGAAAGCAGGTGTTATATTTGTTGCCGGAAATTGCATTGACCACTCAAATCACGGAGCGTTTGCAACGGGTCTTCGGTGCTCGTCTGGGTATCTATCATTCTAAGTTCCCCGATGCTGAACGGGTTGAAATATGGCGGAAGCAACTGGGAGAGAACGGGTATGATATTATTCTGGGTGTTCGTTCTTCTATTTTCCTGCCTTTCCGAAATCTGGGATTGGTGATTGTGGACGAAGAGCACGAAAATACGTATAAGCAACAAGATCCCGCTCCCCGCTATCATGCGCGTAGCGCGGCTATTGTACTGGCCGCCATGTACGGAGCTAAAACCCTGTTGGGTACGGCCACTCCCTCTATCGAGTCATGGCAGAATGCAAGAGAGGGAAAATATGGTTTCGTACAACTGAAAGAACGATATAAAGAAATCCAGTTGCCGGAGATTATTCCGGTGGATATCAAGGAACTGCATCGCAAAAAGCGGATGGTCGGACAATTCTCGCCACTTCTGATACAATATATGAAAGAGGCTTTGGAACAGAAAGAACAAGTGATTCTCTTTCAGAACCGTCGTGGGTTTGCTCCGATGGTGGAGTGTCGTACCTGCGGCTGGGTGCCTAAGTGTAAGAATTGCGACGTAAGCCTTACCTATCATAAAGGAATCAATCAATTAACCTGTCACTACTGCGGTTATACGTATCAACTGCCGAAATCCTGTCCTGCCTGCGAGGGAACAGAACTGGTGAACCGTGGTTTCGGTACGGAAAAGATTGAAGACGACATCAAAATCCTTTTCCCGGAAGCTGCCGTTGCCCGGATGGATTTGGATACTACACGTACCCGTTCCGCCTATGAGAAGATTATTGCAGACTTTGAGCAGGGAAAGACGGACATATTGATCGGTACCCAAATGGTATCAAAAGGGTTGGATTTCGATCATGTCAGTATAGTAGGTATATTGAATGCCGATACCATGTTGAATTATCCCGATTTCCGTTCCTATGAGCGTGCTTTTCAGTTGATGGCACAAGTAGCAGGACGTGCCGGGCGTAAGAATAAACGCGGACGGGTGGTATTGCAAACCAAGAGCATCGATCATCCTATCATTCATCAGGTCATTGCCAATGATTATGAAGATATGGTAGGCGGACAATTGGTGGAACGTCAGATGTTCCATTATCCTCCCTATTACCGGCTGGTATATGTTTATCTGAAAAATCATAATGAAGCGTTGCTGGATCAGATGGCGGCAGTGATGGCGGATAAGTTGCGGGCTGTATTTGGCAATCGGGTATTAGGTCCGGATAAACCTCCTGTTGCCCGTATCCAGACTTTGTTTATCAAGAAGATCGTTGTCAAGATTGAGCAGAATGCCCCAATGGGACGTGCACGGGAATTGTTGCTACGTATTCAGCGCGAGATGTTGGCGGACGAACGCTATAAATCTTTGATTGTCTATTATGATGTAGATCCTATGTGATTTAATAATTTTCCCCCATATAATAACCTTTAATCATTTAATTAACTAACCATGAAACGACTTACTATTTTTTCTCTGACTTGTCTCTTTAGCGTGGGTGCAGTTTTAGCCCAGCAGGGAGTAACTCAATGTGGTGTTCCGACAGGACAACCGAAGTTCCCTTTACTGACTTATCAGGAGTTGCCTGATCCTACTGCACCTTCTGATAAAGAGTGGGTAGCGGTGACTTCCACCCAAGTTTCTTGGGGTACAACAGATGTACGGTATGCAAAACATCAACTCCCGCAGTTGAAGAAACAACAGACTGTTTCCCTGAAAGGCTGGCGTGGCGAACGTGTGAACGCGCAAGCTGTTGTGTGGACAGGCGTAGAACTGAAAGACCTGAATTTCAGCTTTGGTGATTTTAAAGACAAAAAGGGAAATGTTCTTCCCAAAGATGCATTTACAGGTGGTTTTGTCCGTTATGTGATGACGGATGAATTGAATAAGGATGGGAGAGGTGCCTGTGGACATCGGAAGTCTATAGATTATGATTCATTATTGGTGGCCGATCCTATTGATACCAACCTGAAAACGATGGCTTTGCCCGCTCGTACTGTTCAACCGGTTTGGGTGCAGTGTTGGATTCCTCAATCGGCTACTCCCGGAACTTATCAAGGGGAGTTATTAATTAATGATGGCTCGCGTTTATTGCAACGCCTGAATCTCGAAATTACCGTTTCTTCCCGTGAACTTCCTCAACCTTCGGAATGGGCTTATCACTTGGATTTATGGCAAAGTCCTTATGCAGTGGCACGTTATTATCAGGTTCCTTTATGGAGTCAGGAGCATTTTGACGCCATGCGTCCTTTAATGAAAATGTTGGCAGATGCCGGACAGAAGATTATTACGGCTACTTTGACGCACAAGCCTTGGAATGGTCAGACAGAAGATTATTTTGATACAATGGTCACTTGGATAAAACGGGCAGATGGAACATGGGCTTTTGATTATACTATCTTCGACCGTTGGGTGGAATTTATGATGAGTGTAGGCATTGATAAACAGATTAATTGTTACTCAATGGTTCCATGGGAATTGTCATTCCAATACTACGATCAGGCAACCAACTCTCTGCAATTCGTGAAAACTGCACCGGGTGATGCGGCTTATGAAGAAATGTGGGGAGCGATGCTTGCCTCTTTCTCCAAGCATCTGAAAGAAAAAGGATGGTTTGATATTTGTGCTATTGCAATGGACGAACGTCCGATGGAAGTGATGCAGAAGACGTTGAAAGTGATTCGTAAAGCTGATCCGGATTTTAAAGTATCGTTGGCCGGGAACTATCATGAAGAGATTGAGCCCGATCTATATGATTATTGTATTGTTATCGGACAGAACTTCCCGGAAGAAGTGCGTCTGCGTCGTGTAGCCGAGAACAAGCGTACTAATTATTATACCTGCTGTACGGAAGCCCATCCCAACACGTTTACTTTCTCTGATCCTGCAGAAGCAGCCTGGATGAGTTATTATTCATCTAAGAAACATCTGGATGGTTATCTGCGTTGGGCATATAACAGCTGGCCATTGGAGCCGCTGCTTGATTCCCGTTTCCGCAGTTGGGCAGGCGGAGATACTTACCTTGTATATCCGGGTGCTCGTAGCTGTATTCGTTTCGAGCGTTTGATTGAAGGCATACAGGCGCATGAGAAGATCAATATCCTTCGTCAGGAATTTGAGAAAAAAGGAAATAAGGCCGGATTAAAGAAAATAGAAAAAATGCTTGCTCCGTTCAATTTGGGTAGTATGCCGGAAATCCCGGCCGCAATAACCGTGAACCGGGCCAATCAGATACTGAACTCATTTTGAGAAACAATCATGTATATATGAAGAAAATATTATTTGTCTGTTTAGGAAATATTTGCCGTAGCTCTACGGCTGAAGGCGTAATGCTTCATTTAATAGAAGAAGCGGGACTGGAAAAAGAATTTGTGATAGATTCTGCCGGAATCCTGTCTTATCATCAGGGGGAATTGCCGGATAGCCGGATGCGTGCTCATGCAGCCCGTCGCGGTTATCAATTGGTGCATCGTTCTCGCCCCGTCCGTACGGAAGATTTTTATAATTTTGATCTGATAATCGGTATGGACGACCGGAACATAGATGACTTGAAAGACAAAGCTCCTTCTCCCGAAGAATGGAAGAAGATTCATCGCATGACGGAGTATTGCACCCGTATTCCTGCAGATCATGTCCCCGACCCCTATTATGGAGGGGCCGAGGGGTTTGAATATGTACTTGATGTTCTTGAAGATGCTTGCGCAGGTTTGCTTACTTCTTTAACTCAGGATAACTGATCCGGGTGTGATAAGCAATCTTTAGTTTTTCTTTGAACACAGCTTTCACTGTTGCTATATCCTTGAAAGTGATAGGACATTCTTTAAAGTAACCTTCAGTGACCTGGGAATCGATAATCTTATCGACCAGGTTGCTGATTGTTTCTTCTGTATATTCCGGAAGACTGCGTGAGGCAGCTTCTACGGCATCCGCCATCATCAGGATAGCCTGTTCTTTGGTGAACGGATTCGGCCCGGGATAGGTGAACAGTTCTTCATTCGGTTCTTCGTCCGGATGCTCGTTCTTCCAGGAAATATAGAAATATTTTGTTTTTCCCCGTCCATGATGCGTGCTGATAAAGTCCTTGATGGCTTTAGGCAGATTGTGTTTATCGGCTAACTTCAATCCATCCGTCACATGACTGATGACGACCTGCGCACTTTGTTCGTAATTCAGGTTCTTATGCGGGTTAACTCCTCCTGACTGATTTTCTGTGAAAAAAGCAGGGTTTTCCATCTTACCAATATCATGATACAAAGCTCCTGTACGTACTAACTGGCTTTTGGCTCCAATGCGGATGGCTGCTTCTGCAGCAAGATTGGCCACTTGCATGGAATGTTGGAATGTTCCCGGAACCGTCTCGGACATTTGCCGCAAAAGGTCATTATTGATATTCGAAAGTTCTACCAACGTTACATTGGAAGTAAATCCGAAAGTTTTTTCCAATAAAAAGAGTAAAGGATAGGTGAATAATAACAGAATTCCATTGATGATGAAGTAAGTGTACATTCGTATGTTCAACTTTGAAAAGTCGGTGGAAAGACCGTTCTCTGTCATCAACTCGAAGGCGAAATAAATGGCTGCATAAGTCAGTATAACCAATAAAGCCGTTCGGAAAAGTTGGGACCTTTGCGATAGCTCTCTTAGACTGAATATCGCCACTAATCCTGCAGCCAACTGTGTCAGAATGAATTCATGCGGAAAGCGTAAGGATATGGAGCATATCAATATAGTGATGACATGCGTCAGGAAAGCAGTCCTCGAATCAAGAAAGACGCGAATGATAATGGGTAGCATCGCGTACGGGATGATATACACATTAAATAGATTATGTGTTACCATGAAAGCGGTTATGACACTGTAAAATACAATCAACGTGAATAGCAATGACAGACTGCCTTTCCGTTGATAGTAGTCTTTTCGGAACAGGTCGAGATAAAGCATAAAACAAAGCATCAGCATTCCTACAAACAGAATCTGTCCGCCGAGAATCAGGCGGTTTTGTCCCATGGACTCATTCCGTTTGATGGATTCTTTGCGTAATGACTCCAGAATATTATAGGTATGCGGGCTGACGATTTCCCCCCGGTCGATAATCTTTTGCCCGCTGACTACTAATCCGTTTGCCCAGGAATAGTTGTTCAGGATTTCTTCTTTGGCAGCCTGGGTACGTTCCTCGTCAAAGGTAAGGTTGGGGGTGATGTATTCGTTCAGGGAGCATTGCCTTAAAATTTCCCGGTTGAAATGAGTAGAGTCTGCTGACAGCAAGTGCTCATAGGCTTTTTTTACCGTGTAAAGATTCTCGGTAGCCTGTGGATTAGCCAGTTTGTCATCAATCACCATGACAGATGAAGTGCTGTCTTTGTGAAGCAGCTGTATATTCTCTGTCGAAACGATGCCTGCCTGATAGATTTCTTTTAAAGTGCGCTCAATGTACCGCAAATAATCGATGGAAGGGAGAATACCTTTCAGATTCGTATGGTAATTCTCTTTCAGCTTGGCGATTGCGTCTTTTTCTATATTTTTATCCAGTTGATAATAAGGTTGGAAGAAAGCCATCAGGCTATCTTGTTCCCTTTTTACCACTGCATCCTCTTTATAAATAGGAAAGTCGAAAGTAGCGATCAACTGTCCGTATTTCCAGGGCTTGTTGATGTCGAACTGGTAATTGAATTTTCCGTCACGTGGCAGGAAATAAACAATCAGCGCCACAGTGCCTACAAACAGCAGTGATTTATATAGTAAATCTCTCCATGAAAATCTTTTTTTCTTCTTCAAATGTTCCATATCCACTGAAATTTTTGCGAAAAGTACAAAAAAAAACAATAGTGTGGAAAAAAAGGTTTAATTTTGCCACGATTTACCTATACTAACCCAAATTATGGCAGAAAGAAAAGTAAGAGTTCGTTTTGCTCCAAGTCCTACGGGAGCATTGCACATCGGTGGTGTGCGTACAGCTTTGTATAATTATCTATTTGCACGTCAACACGGCGGAGACTTGATATTTCGTATTGAAGACACTGACTCTAACCGGTTCGTTCCGGGAGCGGAAGAGTATATACTCGAATCTTTTAAGTGGTTAGGTATCCACTTTGACGAGGGAGTGAGCTTCGGTGGTGAACAGGGTCCATACCGTCAGTCGGAGCGCCGCGAAATCTACAAGAAATATGTGCAGATTTTGCTGGAAAATGGAAAAGCTTACATCGCTTTTGATACTCCGGAGGAGCTGGACGCTAAGCGTGCTGAAATTGCTAACTTCCAATATGATGCATCTACCCGTGGTATGATGCGCAATTCATTAACTATGCCGAAAGAAGAAGTGGATGCACTGATTGCTGAAGGCAAACAATATGTTGTTCGTTTCAAAATCGAACCGAATGAAGATATACATGTAAATGACCTGATTCGTGGCGAAGTAGTAATCAACTCATCTATTCTGGATGACAAAGTGCTTTATAAATCGGCTGACGAACTGCCTACTTACCATTTGGCAAATATCGTGGATGACCATTTGATGGAAGTTTCCCACGTGATTCGTGGTGAAGAATGGTTGCCTTCCGCTCCTTTGCATGTGTTGTTGTACCGTGCTTTCGGTTGGGAAGATACGATGCCGGAATTTGCTCACCTGCCTTTGTTATTGAAACCGGAAGGTAATGGAAAATTAAGCAAGCGTGACGGTGACCGTCTCGGATTCCCTGTATTTCCATTGGAATGGCACGATCCGAAATCCGGAGAAATCTCTTCTGGTTATCGCGAATCCGGTTATTTACCCGAAGCTGTGATTAATTTCCTGGCTTTATTGGGATGGAATCCGGGCAATGATCAGGAAGTGATGTCGATGGACGAATTGATTAAATTGTTTGATCTTCACCGTTGCAGCAAGTCGGGAGCTAAGTTCGACTATAAAAAAGGAATATGGTTCAATCATCAATATATACAGCAGAAACCTAACGAAGAAATTGCGGAACTGTTCTTGCCTTTCTTGAAAGAACAAGGCGTAGAGGCTCCTTTCGAAAAGGTAGTGACTGTGGTTGGCATGATGAAAGACCGGGTAAGTTTCATTAAAGAACTGTGGGATGTTTGTAGCTTCTTCTTTGTGGCTCCTACCGAATATGATGAAAAGACGGTGAAGAAACGCTGGAAAGAAGATTCTGCAAAATGTATGACCGAATTGGCAGAAGTGATTGCCGGTATTGAAGATTTTAGCATTGAAGGACAGGAAAAAGTCGTTATGGACTGGATTGCAGAGAAAGGTTACCATACCGGTAATATCATGAATGCTTTCCGTCTGACATTGGTGGGTGAAGGAAAAGGCCCGCACATGTTCGATATTTCCTGGGTATTGGGCAAAGAGGAGACGATAGCTCGTATGAAACGAGCGGTAGAGGTTTTGAAGTAATCGATCAGTACTATGCTTTACGACCTGGCAATAGTCATTTATGACTTTATCGTCCATTTGGCTGCTCCGTTTAGCCGCAAGCCCCGGAAGATGATGAAGGGGCATTGGGTGGTGTATGAACTCTTACGCCAACAAGTGGAAAAAGGGGAACAGTATATTTGGTTTCACGCTGCTTCACTGGGGGAGTTTGAACAAGGACGCCCTCTGATAGAAATGATTCGTGAGAAATATCCTAACTATAAGATATTGCTGACATTTTTCTCTCCTTCCGGTTATGAAGTGCGCAAGCATTACCGGGGGGCGGATATTGTCTGCTATCTGCCGTTTGATAAGCCGAGGAATGTGAAGAAGTTCCTGGATATTGCAAATCCTTGCATGGCGTTCTTTATCAAATATGAGTTTTGGAAGAATTATCTGGATGAGCTTCACAAGCGCCGTATTCCGGTATATAGTGTGTCGTCCATCTTCCGTCGCGAACAAATATTCTTTAAATGGTACGGTGGCACTTATCGCAATGTCTTGAAAGATTTCGATCATCTGTTTGTTCAGAATGAGGCATCCAAACGTTATTTGTCGAAAATCGGCATCAGTCGTGTGACAGTGGTGGGGGATACCCGTTTTGACCGTGTACTGCAAATCCGCGAAGAGGCTAAAGAGCTCCCGTTGGTGGAGAAGTTTAAAGGAAACAATTCTTTTACTTTTGTTGCCGGAAGTTCATGGGGACCTGATGAGGATTTATTCCTCGAATATTTCAATAATCATCCGGAAATGAAACTGATTATTGCTCCGCATGTGATCGATGAGAATCACCTGGTTGAGATCATCGGTAAATTGAAACGTCCGTATGTGCGCTATACCCGTGCTGACGAAAGAAATGTATTGAAAGCGGATTGCCTTATAATAGACTGTTTCGGTCTGTTATCCTCTATTTACCGCTATGGTGAAATAGCTTATATCGGCGGTGGTTTCGGGGTCGGAATCCACAACACCTTGGAAGCGGCTGTATATGGTATTCCGGTGATTTTCGGACCGAAGTATCAGAAATTCATGGAGGCTGTTCAATTGCTGGAAGCAAAAGGTGCTTATTCTATCAAAGACTATGATGAACTGAAAACTTTGCTGGATCGTTTCCTGACAGATGAGGTGTTTTTGCGCGAAACCGGAACGAATGCCGGTTATTATGTGACTAGCAATGCCGGTGCGACGGAGAAGATTATGCACATGATTAATTTCTAAATATATATTGTAGATCAATGTGAATTCGATATAAGAGGGCAATACAAAACCTTAATAAACAAAGAATCACCTTTACCACAGATAATTGTGATAAAGGTGATTCTTTGTTTATTAAGGAGCTTTGGCACACTTCTCATTGCTTTCGGCTCTTTGTCAAATTGGGTGGTAAATCCTTTAGAAAAACAGGCATCTACTGAATTATATAAATGAATAGAGGACAACTTTTCACCAGATTTGACGAAGAACCTGTTTCCTGCATTTGTAGCTAGGTACCTTATCTGTTGACTTCTAACTCTAGCAACTTTTTCAACTCTTTGGCTGTTACGTGGGTGAATTGTTTTGCGATATTTCCTTTTTTATCTATTATCAGGTACATCGGTAATCCCGTCATCTGAAAATGATTCCAAAGATAACCCCACTGTTCTTTGTTCAGCCAGTAATGTTCTCCGGCAATGTCTTGTATTAGTATATCCCAAGTCTTTTTTATAGAACTGGGGCCTGTGAGGTAAATGAAAGCAACTTTGTCTTCACCTATTTTTTTCTTTAGTGGTTCATATTCCTTGATGATTTGCCGGCAGCCGCCGCACCAGGTAGCCCAAAAGTCGATAAACTGTACCTTCCCTTTGTGGCGGGCAATGAGAGCAGTCAACAGTTCCTTTTCCGGAACTTGTGGTGCTTCGCAAATAGTGAATTTCTTTGTTATCGTTTGCTGTCGGGGTTGCATCTGGCGGTTCATGTCTTGAATGATACCTAAGAAGATAGGATTGGTAATTTCCGAAGCCATGAGCTCTTGTCGGGGTGTCAGAGGTTGTAAATTGTAAAAACTGGAACGCATATAGATTGCTCGTATGTAGTCAACTATTAAACTTGTGCTGTCTTGTATGATATTACTAAGACGTTCTTTTGCTTTGGAGAATGACTCCCATCTGAATTGGTCATTTTCTTTGAAGTATTTTGCACTAAGTGCCATTAGCTCGCTTTCTTGCTGAAAGGAGATACCTGCTTTGAAAGCCGTTTCATATTGATGGATAAGTGTCTGTTCCTCTTTAGTGAGTGGTGCATTTTTCAATAGATTTTTTTCGTAAGCGAGTGGGTCTTTGTGGGTATCATATAAATCCATGACTACATTGCGGTAATTATAACAATAGAGTGCTAAAGGGTGATTGACTGGGAAATCCTTCAAATAATTGTGGAAATCATCGGGCAAATATACATCAAGAAAAGCAGCAAAAGCTTGTTCCCGCGTAATGTTTTCCTTCTTTTGATAAGCAGTTTGCAGGCAATAGTGGGTGGCCTGTAGATTTTCCAGGCAATCAAATGCGCATGAGAGATTGGCGAGTGTGCGAGTGTCTTCGCTGAATTGTAACTGTGCGCTGTTGTGCGTTACATATCGTTTGTATTGGTTGATACATCGTTTTTTGAATTCATTGGCACTAATGCCTACAATGGAATCCAATAGGTCGCCATCACTATAAACAGGTGGTATCTTTGTTATCAGTTCCGGCTGGCACCATTCATTGTTAATGGTAGCATATTGGCCGCTAAATACAAACTGTTTTCCTGGTGGATTACTTAGATTGATAGCTACATTTGTTTCTTTTTCGGGACTTAGCAGAATGACTAAATCAGCATTTCCTATCATCATCCGTACTTGTGTATGATGGTAGAGAGGAATATTAATAGTAAAGCTTCCGTCTGACTCAACAGTCGGATAAAGAGTTTCGGCTGTTCCCATCACGATATTGGGAGCTCCGATCTTGAATATCAGATTGTCATTCGGATGGTAATTGGCGATTGTACCACTTAAAATGGCCTTTCCTTTCTGATATTCGGGGATGGGTAATTGTGCTTGTACCAGGTTGAATAACAAGGACAAACAAAGACAAGTAAATAGTCTGTTCATGTTCATAGTAGTTCTTTTATTGCATTTATTATTTCTTTATCTGTATTCTCATTACTATAACCTCTGATTACTTTTCGTATGATTCGTTCTTGGTCTACTATGAAAAAGTAAGGTGCGGCACCACCGGTCTGATATTGTTTGATAACCTCATTTGTTGCATTCAGAATGGTATAATTCAATTCCTTTCGCTTTGCGTAATTTCGGATAGCAGATACTTTACGGCTCCAGGATTCTATTGCAATCAGCTCAAACTCTTCACTGGTGAATGAATCTTTTAGCTGTTTCAAGAAGGGGATGGCTGCCTGACAGGCGCCACAACCAATGCCTGTGAAGTTGATTAGTATGATTTTGCTTTTGTAGTCGGCTAATGATACCGGCTGTGCTTCTATATTTTCTAATATCCAGCCGGGAGCTTTTTTTCCTATAAGACTGGATGCTGTTGGTTCTGCTTTTTTCTTGTAGAGGTCGCTGTATTTTACTATCTCATAATCTTTGGGGAAATAATCTGACGCGTTAAAGTCGTAAATTGTGTGTCTATTGATTGCAAGATTTGAGCAAGTTGAAACGGAAATATCATGCGACATCTCTCTTCGTTTTTTATAAGGCAGGTCATTCGACTTGTTGATCCATAACTCATAAATAGAAGTTGTACTGCCGATATCGAATGGAGGAAGTGGCATGTGATAAGCTTTTCCAAAGAACTCAACCTGTTGATTCTCATCAATGACTAATTTAAAATAATAATTATCACCCTCATCTTTCAACTCTGTTACAATATGATCCTTAGTGGTAAGTGCATATCTGATGATATTCTTTGCGTGATTGAAGAATGGAGGACTTACTAGCCTGAAAGGAAGTGGTCTGAATGTGAAATCATCAATTGCTAATTTCTTATTTTCGTGATAAGGTAATGCTCTTATGTTGCCGTCATAACAAAATTCCAGTTTTGTTGTATCATTGGCATCTAGTGAAACATAACTTGCTCCTATGGTTGAGTCCATTGGATTATCGTACTCTTTAATGAAGCTGTGCAAGGTAGATAATGCGGTTGAATCACCAGGTTGCCAGCTTTCGTTGGTGACATAGTAGGTTGCAGATTCAATCTTTTCTAAATTGGTAAGTACTTTCTTTAAATATTCTTTTTCTGCGTTTTGTGCATTGGCGGTTATTGTTTCTGCCAATAAAAGAATTGTAAGTAGTAGTTTAATTTTCATAATGAATAAGTGTTTGTTGGTTCACTGGCCGGATTTAATGTCTTACAAATCTACGAATAATTCGTAATATATCTATTTCCAGATGGTTAAATAATATGAATATAGATTCTAGGAATCAATGATGATTAGTTTTAGTAGTATGAATCTTATGGTAAGTGTTTGTAAATGGTTTGTTTTATTAATGTGGCTATTGAAGTGTCAATGGAGATCTGAAAAAAAAACGTTCCCCCTTTTTCTTAAAAACATAAGAGAAAGGAGGAACGAAGTTTAGTTTTCGGTTTTACTTAATGTTATTCCTTATACCATTGTGAGTACATCAAATAATTGTGAGCAATCTTCTGATTCAGTTCTTTGGCTTGTTCAGGATCTACCTTTTTAATGAATTTCGCGGGTACCCCTCCCCAAATGCTTCCCGGCTCAATGATGGTATTGCTTAATACCAGCGAACCGGCGGCAACGATTGCTCCTTCGCCAACTACGACGTGATCCAGGACGGTTGACCCCATCCCTACCAATGCATAATCTTTGATGGTCGCCCCATGAATGGTAACATTATGCCCTACAGATACATGATCGCCAATTTCAATAGTCGATTTCTGATATAATGTATGCAAGACACTTCCATCTTGGATGTTGACGCTATTGCCAATTCGTATGGAGTTGACGTCACCTCTTAATACCGTATTAAACCAAATGCTACAATCATTTTCTATTTTTACATCTCCTATAATAGTTGCATTATCTGCAAGGAAGCAGTTTTCTCCGATTTCGGGAGTAAAACCCCGTACTGATTTAATTAAAGCCATATAATATTTGTTTCTAATAAAGTTTTTTATTTAATGCAGTTCTATGTTGTACGACACCCGGGTGTCGTGATGTATGAGACCCGGGTCTTGAGCAGTCTGACACCCGGGTCTCAGTATGCTTGACACCCGGGTGTCAGACAAGTTCTGTTTAAAGGGAAGCAGTTGCCTCTTGTAACCAAACTTTTTCTTCTTCGTTAAGATCCGGTGACAACTTCTCGTAGACAGTCTGATGGTAATTGTTTAACCATTCAATTTCTTCATTTGTCAGCATCTCCTTGATGATCCCTTTTTTGCAGATTGGGCATAAAGTGATAGTTTCAAACTTAAGATATTCTCCAAACATTCCCTCTCCATCTTTGCAAACCAACGTCAGGTTCTCCGTACGTATCCCGTGACTGCCTGCTTTATAAACACCAGGCTCATTGGAAGTAACCATGCCGGGCTGCAAAATGACAGGGCTCTCATTCATACGAATGCTTTGCGGCCCTTCGTGTACACTCAGGAAATGTCCGACGCCATGTCCTGTGCCATGAAGAAAATTCATTCTGTGGTTCCAGATAGGCATACGGGCTAGTACATCGAGCTGGGCTCCACGGGTTCCGGCAGGGAATTTGGCCATAGCCAACGCGATGTGTCCTTTTAATATAAGGGTATAATCCGTTTTTTCTTCTTCTGTAAGTTCGCCTAAGGCAATGGTTCGGGTGATGTCAGTGGTTCCGTCCAGATATTGGGCTCCTGAATCTAAGAGTAAGAACCCTCTGGGCTGAAGAGTCACCTCACTTTCCGGGGTAGCTGAATAATGTACGATTGCCCCATGTTCTTTATATCCTGCAATCGTGTCGAAACTTTCCCCCATGTAGAGAGGCTGTGCAGCCCTAAACTCATGCAACTTTTTATCTATACTTAATTCTGTCTCTTTTCCGGTAGATACGGATTCTTCCAGCCATTTGAGGAATTTGACGAGTGCTACTCCATCCCGTTGCATGGCAGCGTGGATGCCGGCGACCTCCTGCTCATTGCGAATCGCTTTCAATAATGCGACGGGCGACTCACCACGAAGAATAGAACATTGCGGATTAATAGATGAATAGATAGAATAATTCGTTTTCCCTGGGTCAATCAGAATGTTTTTTCCCGGAAAAGAATTCAGGAATGTCTCTACCTCATCATACTTCTGTATTCCAATCTGCCGTTCCTTTAGATAAGTCTCTACCTCTGCCGTCACTTTCTCCGGTGAAATAAAATAAGTCACTTCATCCTGTGTGATTAACAGGTAACTTACTATGACCGGATTGCAATGTACATCGTTTCCTCGCAAATTGAGAGTCCATGCGATCTCGTCGAGCGCGGATATGAATAAAGCATAGACACCTTTCTTTTTCAACTCCGTACGGATGGCGGATATTTTCTCTTCACAGCTTTTTCCTGCATATTTGATATCATAAATAAAGGCAGGAGAATCAGGCATGGCGGGCCGGTCTTTCCAAATGCTACTCAATGGATCTCCAAATATGTCGACCTGTAACTGATGTGCCGCCAGTTCTTCTTTCATCTGTTCGACCTGTTGCACAGAAAACATTTTCCCGTCGATACTTACAGATTCTCCAGGTTTTAAGTGTTGGCAGAGAAATTCTGTAATACTGGGAGTCTCCGGCAACATCTCTTTATATAAGGTAATGCCGCTGCCCTCCAATTCCTTCGTAGCTTGCAGAAAATAACGCGAGTCGGTCCATAATCCTGCTTTATCCATCAGGATAACCGCTGTTCCGGCAGAACCAGTAAAACCGGAAATCCACTCCCGTGACATCCAGTGGGGAGCCACATATTCACTAAGATGAGGGTCGGTGCTGGGAATAATGAACGCTTTGATAGAATTGGGATGAAAGGTCATGCGCAGTGCATGCACTCGCTCTTTTATGCTCTGTTTCATACTTTATTATATTATTATAGACATGTAAGTGTTTCAAAGGTACTAACTTTCTGCATTTAATAACTTGTTTATGAATAGTTTTTGAGAAATATTTGCCGAAAGTTTTGTGAATAAAGAAAGTATGTGTAATTTTGCGGCGCAATTTGACTGCAGAATTTTTTAATCATAACATATTAATAGTAACAAAATGATTGTAGTACCTGTAAAAGAAGGCGAAAACATTGAAAAAGCGCTGAAGAAGTTCAAAAGAAAATTTGAAAAGACTGGCATTGTAAAAGAGTTGAGAAGCAGACAACAGTTTGATAAACCGTCTGTAACTAAAAGACTTAAGAAAGAACGCGCAGTTTACGTACAACAACTTCAGCAAGTAGAAGATTAATAATTCGTAATTTCCTTTGAATTATTGAATTCTTTTCATACATTCGTTGCACGATTTTAGATGTAGCGATATTATGTTGATAGAATCTTTTCTTGATTATCTCCAGTATGAGCGGAACTATTCTGAAAAAACCGTTCTTGCGTACGGTGAAGATATAAAGCAACTGCAGGAGTTTGCTCAGGAAGAGTATGGAAAATTTAATCCGTTAGAGGTCGAGGCGGAACTGATTCGTGAATGGATTGTTTCATTGATGGATAAAGGGTATACCTCAACTTCTGTAAATCGTAAGCTAAGTTCGCTCCGAACGTTTTACAAGTATCTCTTGAGGCAGGGAGAAACGACTATAGATCCTTTGCGTAAAATAAAAGGACCTAAAAACAAAAAGCCGTTGCCTGTGTTCTTAAAAGAAAACGAAATGAATCGGTTATTGGATGAAACGGACTTTGGCGAAGGATTTAAAGGCTGTCGGGATCGGTTGATTATTGAAGTGTTTTATGCTACCGGCATGAGACTTTCGGAATTGATAGGTCTGGATAATAAGGATGTGGATTTTTCGGCTTCTCTTCTGAAAGTGACCGGGAAAAGAAACAAGCAACGGCTGATTCCGTTCGGTGACGAACTGCAGGAATTGATGCTTGAATATATTAATGTAAGAAACGAAACGATTCCGGAAAGGTCGGAAGCTTTCTTTATTAGAGAGAATGGTGAACGGCTTTATAAGAATCTAGTCTATAATTTAGTGAAACGGAACCTGTCAAAGGTGGCGACGTTGAAGAAAAAGAGCCCTCACGTGTTGAGGCATACTTTTGCTACCACAATGCTGAATAATGAAGCAGAGCTGGGCGTGGTAAAAGAACTTTTGGGTCACGAGAGCATTACGACTACCGAGATCTATACGCATGCCACATTTGAAGAACTTAAAAAAGTGTATAAACAAGCTCATCCAAGAGCTTAAAAAAAAAGGAGGTAAGTATGGATGTTAGAATTCAATCAATTCACTTTGATGCGTCAGAGCAATTGCAGGCATTTATTCAGAAGAAAGTGTCCAAGTTGGAAAAATATTACGAAGATATAAAGAAAGTAGAGGTGTCATTAAAGGTAGTAAAACCAGAAGTTGCTGAAAATAAAGAAGCAGGCATTAAAATATTAATCCCCAATGGGGAGTTTTATGCAAGCAAAGTGTGTGATACATTTGAAGAGGCAATTGATTTAGATGTGGAAGCGCTCGTAAAACAACTGGTTAAATACAAGGAAAAGCAACGTAGCAAATAAAAAAATCCCAAATATTTTGCGGGAAAGAAATAAATAACTAAATTTGCAGCCGTTTCGCTCGCGTTAGAACGTGACGGTTGCATTTTTTAGTAAGTTTGCCTCTTTAGCTCAGTTGGCCAGAGCACGTGATTTGTAATCTCGGGGTCGTTGGTTCGAATCCGACAAGAGGCTCAAAAAGAAACCGAAGAACAAAGATAGAACATCTGTCTTTATCATATTGTTTGAAAATAGTTCTTTTATTTCTTGATTTTGAAAAGGGCAAATACCAGAGTGGCCAAATGGGGCAGACTGTAAATCTGCTGGCTTACGCCTTCGGTGGTTCGAATCCATCTTTGCCCACAATCAGAGTGACAACTTTGGCAAGAATGCGGAAGTAGCTCAGTTGATAGAGCATTAGCCTTCCAAGCTGAGGGTCGCGGGTTTGAGCCCCGTCTTCCGCTCTCTTTTCTTGCTGTTATAGCTCAGTGGTAGAGCACTTCCTTGGTAAGGAAGAGGTCCCGGGTTCAAGTCCCGGTAACAGCTCATAAAGGATGTAAATGCTGATTATTAATCAAATAAATAACAAGTAAAGCTATGGCTAAAGAGAAATTTGAACGTACCAAACCGCATGTAAACATTGGTACAATCGGTCACGTAGACCACGGTAAGACAACGTTGACAGCTGCTATCACTACAGTGTTGGCAAAAAAAGGTCTTTCAGAATTGCGTTCTTTCGATTCTATCGACAACGCTCCTGAAGAAAAAGAAAGAGGTATTACTATCAATACTTCTCACGTTGAATATCAAACAGCTAACCGTCACTATGCACACGTAGACTGCCCGGGTCACGCCGACTACGTAAAGAACATGGTTACTGGTGCTGCTCAGATGGACGGTGCTATCATCGTTTGTGCTGCAACTGATGGTCCGATGCCTCAAACTCGCGAACACATTCTGTTAGCTCGTCAGGTAAACGTACCTCGTCTGGTTGTATTCTTGAACAAATGCGATATGGTAGACGACGAAGAAATGTTGGAACTCGTTGAAATGGAAATGAGAGAACTCCTTTCATTCTATGATTTCGATGGTGACAATACTCCTATCATCCGTGGTTCTGCTCTTGGCGCATTGAACGGTGTTGAAAAATGGGAAGACAAAGTTATGGAACTGATGGATGCAGTTGATAACTGGATTCCACTGCCTCCGCGCGATGTTGATAAACCATTCTTGATGCCGGTTGAAGACGTGTTCTCTATCACAGGTCGTGGTACTGTAGCAACAGGTCGTATCGAAACAGGTGTCATCCACGTTGGTGATGAAGTCGAAATTCTTGGTTTAGGTGAAGATAAGAAATCAGTTGTAACTGGTGTTGAAATGTTCCGTAAACTGTTGGATCAAGGTGAAGCTGGTGACAACGTAGGTCTTTTGCTTCGTGGTATTGACAAGAACGAAATCAAACGTGGTATGGTTCTTTGTAAACCAGGTCAGATTAAACCGCACTCTAAATTCAAAGCTGAGGTTTATATCTTGAAGAAAGAAGAAGGTGGTCGTCACACTCCGTTCCACAACAAATACCGTCCTCAGTTCTACTTGCGTACTATGGACTGTACAGGTGAAATCACTTTGCCGGAAGGAACAGAAATGGTAATGCCGGGTGATAACGTAACTATTACAGTTGAGTTGATTTACCCAGTAGCATTGAACCCGGGCCTTCGTTTCGCTATCCGCGAAGGTGGACGCACGGTAGGTGCTGGTCAGATTACTGAAATTATCGACTAATACACAATAATTAATCAGTTCCCGGTTTTCATCGGGAACTGATTATGTACACACGGGAGTAGCTCAGTTGGTAGAGCACCGGTCTCCAAAACCGGGTGTCGGGAGTTCGAGCCTCTCCTCCCGTGCTAATATTATTGAAATGAAAAAGGTAATAGCTTATATTAAAGAATCTTACGACGAACTTGTACATAAAGTATCGTGGCCTACGTATTCTGAACTTGCTAACAGTGCAGTAGTTGTTTTATATGCTTCCCTGCTTATTGCATTGGTAGTATGGGGTATGGATGTCTGTTTCCAGAACTTCATGGAAAAAATCGTTTATCCACATTAAAAATTAGGAATTGAAAATGGCTGAGATTGAAAAGAAATGGTACGTTCTGCGTGCTATTAGTGGAAAAGAAGCTAAGGTAAAGGAATATCTTGAAGCTGATCTTAAGAACAGTGACCTTGGTGAATATGTATCTCAGGTATTGATTCCTACTGAAAAAGTTTACCAGGTTCGCAATGGTAAAAAAATTGTGAAGGAAAGAAGTTATCTTCCTGGTTACGTTTTGGTGGAGGCTGCTTTGGTTGGTGAGGTCGCTCATCACTTGCGCAACACTCCGAATGTGATAGGCTTTTTAGGTGGCTCCGAAAAACCGGTGCCTCTCAGACAATCAGAAGTGAATCGTATACTTGGTACAGTGGACGAACTGCAGGAAACGGGTGAAGAACTCAATATTCCGTACGTGGTGGGTGAAACTGTAAAAGTTACTTTTGGACCTTTTAGCGGATTCAGTGGTATCATTGAAGAAGTGAATAGCGAAAAAAAGAAACTAAAGGTCATGGTAAAGATATTCGGGCGCAAAACGCCGCTTGAATTGGGCTTTATGCAAGTGGAAAAGGAATAACACGGAATTGTTACGCTGTTGTTGTTCTTCGTTTAATGTTTATATATAAATCAATAAAAAAATGGCTAAAGAAGTTGCTGGACTAATCAAGTTACAGATTAAAGGAGGCGCTGCAAATCCATCACCTCCCGTTGGACCTGCTTTGGGTTCTAAGGGTATCAATATCATGGAATTTTGCAAGCAATTCAATGCCAGAACCCAAGACAAAGCAGGTAAAATTTTACCTGTTATCATTACTTACTACGCAGATAAGTCTTTCGATTTTGTAATCAAGACTCCTCCCGTTGCTATTCAATTACTTGAAGTAGCTAAGGTAAAGAGTGGTTCTGCTGAGCCTAACCGTAAGAAAGTTGCCGAGCTTACTTGGGAACAAGTTCGTACGATCGCTCAGGACAAAATGGTTGACTTGAACTGTTTTACTGTGGAAGCTGCCATGAGAATGGTTGCAGGTACAGCTAGAAGTATGGGTATCGCTGTAAAAGGGGAGTTCCCGGTTAATAACTAATAAACTTCAATTGTAATGGGTAAACTGACAAAAAATCAAAAGTTAGCTGCAGAAAAAATTGAAGCAGGGAAAGCATACTCACTGAAAGAAGCTGCATCTTTGGTAAAAGAAATCACTTTTTCCAAATTCGATGCTTCACTGGATATTGATGTACGTTTAGGGGTTGACCCGCGTAAAGCTAACCAGATGGTGAGAGGTGTTGTTTCACTTCCTCATGGTACTGGTAAAGAAGTGCGTGTGTTGGTACTTTGTACACCGGATGCTGAAGCTGCTGCAAAAGAAGCTGGTGCTGACTATGTTGGTCTTGACGAATATATTGAAAAGATCAAAGGTGGATGGACTGATATTGATGTAATCATCACTATGCCATCTATCATGGGTAAAATTGGTGCACTCGGTCGTGTACTCGGTCCTCGTGGATTGATGCCGAACCCTAAGAGTGGTACTGTAACTATGGATGTTGCTAAGGCTGTAAAAGAAGTAAAACAAGGTAAGATTGACTTTAAAGTTGATAAGAGCGGTATCGTTCACACTTCTATCGGTAAGGTATCATTCAGTCCTGATCAGATTCGCGACAACGCGAAAGAGTTCATCTCTACTCTGAACAAGCTGAAACCGACCGCAGCAAAGGGTACATATATTAAGAGTATTTATCTTTCTAGTACAATGAGTGCGGGTATTAAAATCGACCCGAAATCAGTGGATGAAATCTAATAAAACAGAGAAATAATGAGAAAGGAAGATAAAAGTACGATTATAGAGCAAATTGCTGCTACAGTAAAGGAATATGGTCACTTCTACTTGGTAGACGTTACAGCGATGAACGCTGCTGCTACCAGCGCATTGAGAAGAGATTGCTTTAAATCAGACATCAAATTGATGGTGGTTAAAAACACTCTGCTTCACAAAGCACTTGAAAGCCTGGAAGAAGACTTTTCACCTCTTTACGGTTCTTTGAAAGGTACTACTGCTGTTATGTTTACTAACACTGCAAACGTACCTGCTAAGTTAATCAAAGACAAAGCGAAAGACGGTATTCCCGGACTGAAAGCTGCGTATGCAGAAGAAAGCTTCTATGTTGGTGCAGACCAATTGGATGCTCTCGTTGCAATCAAGAGTAAGAATGAAGTTATCGCCGATATCGTTGCACTGTTGCAATCTCCGGCCAAGAATGTTATTTCTGCTCTTCAATCAGGTGGTAACACCCTTCACGGAGTTCTCAAGACTCTTGGTGAACGTACCGAAGCGTAAAAATGGAAAAAGGCGTCACAGCCTTGGGAATAACATCCCGAATAATTTTCAAAAATCAACAAGTATTTAAACATTAAAATCATACAAAAAATGGCAGATTTGAAAGCTTTTGCAGAACAATTAGTTAACTTGACAGTAAAAGAAGTTAATGAACTTGCAACTATCCTTAAAGAAGAATACGGTATTGAACCTGCTGCTGCAGCTGTAGCTGTTGCTGCTGGTCCTGCAGCTGGTGCTGCTGCCGCAGAAGAAAAAACTTCTTTCGACGTAGTATTGAAGAGCGCTGGTGCAGCTAAACTTCAGGTAGTTAAGGCCGTTAAGGAAGCTTGTGGTCTTGGTTTGAAAGAAGCTAAAGACTTGGTAGACGGTGCTCCTAGCACAGTAAAAGAAGGTTTGGCTAAAGACGAAGCAGAATCATTGAAGAAAACATTGGAAGAAGCTGGAGCTGAAGTTGAACTTAAATAACATTGGCCTGGTAATCAGGTAATTCGGTTAGGAATCCTTCACAAGAGGATTCTTAACCTTTTTGTGTATATATTTCAAATTAAGTTCTCCAAATTCATTGACAGATGTCTTCAAATACTGTAAATCAAAGAGTTAATTTTGCTTCGACTAAGAATCCGCTCGAATACCCGGATTTCCTGGAAGTACAATTGAAGTCATTCCAAGACTTTCTACAATTAGATACCCCACCTGAAAAGCGCAAGAATGAGGGATTGTATAAAGTATTTGCTGAAAACTTCCCTATTGCCGATACAAGAAACAATTTTGTTCTTGAGTTTCTGGACTATTATATTGATCCGCCGCGTTATACCATCGATGATTGTATAGAGCGTGGGCTTACTTATAGTGTTCCCTTAAAAGCGAAACTTAAGCTTTACTGTACGGACCCCGATCATGAGGATTTTGATACAGTGATTCAGGACGTATTCCTCGGCCCGATTCCTTATATGACTGATAAGGCTACTTTCGTCATTAACGGTGCCGAACGCGTAGTTGTGTCACAGCTTCACCGTTCTCCGGGTGTGTTCTTCGGTCAGAGTGTACATGCCAATGGTACGAAACTTTATTCGGCTCGTATTATTCCGTTTAAGGGTTCGTGGATTGAGTTTGCTACTGACATCAATAATGTGATGTACGCATACATCGACCGTAAGAAGAAATTGCCGGTAACGACTTTGTTGCGTGCAATTGGCTTCGAGAATGACAAAGATATTCTTGAGATTTTCAACCTTGCAGAAGATGTAAAGGTGAACAAGACAAATCTGAAGAAAGTGCTAGGTCGTAAATTGGCTGCACGTGTCTTGAAAACATGGATTGAAGATTTCGTTGATGAAGATACCGGTGAAGTGGTTTCTATCGAGCGTAACGAAGTTATTATCGATCGTGAAACCGTACTGGAAGAGGTGCATATTGATGAAATTTTGGAGTCGGGAGTTCAGAACATCCTTTTACATAAAGATGAACCGAACCAGTCCGATTTCTCTATCATATATAATACGTTGCAGAAGGACCCGAGTAACTCGGAAAAAGAAGCTGTGTTGTATATCTACCGTCAGTTGCGTAACGCCGATCCGGCTGATGACGCAAGTGCAAGGGAGGTTATCAACAACTTGTTCTTCTCTGAAAAACGATATGACCTTGGTGATGTAGGTCGTTACAGAATCAACAAAAAGTTGAATCTGACGACTGATATGGACGTGCGTGTCCTCACGAAGGAAGATATCATTGAAATCATCAAATATCTGATTGAGCTGATTAACTCAAAAGCAGATGTGGATGATATTGACCACTTGAGTAACCGTCGTGTACGTACAGTAGGTGAGCAGCTTTCTAATCAGTTTGCTGTTGGTCTGGCTCGTATGTCTCGTACGATTCGCGAACGTATGAACGTTCGTGACAATGAAGTGTTTACTCCGATTGATTTGATTAACGCGAAGACAATCTCTTCTGTAATCAACTCATTCTTCGGAACGAACGCATTGTCGCAGTTCATGGACCAGACAAACCCCTTGGCTGAAATCACGCACAAGCGTCGTATGTCTGCCCTTGGTCCTGGTGGTCTTTCCCGTGAACGTGCCGGATTTGAGGTTCGTGATGTTCACTACACACACTATGGTCGTCTTTGTCCGATTGAGACTCCTGAAGGTCCGAACATCGGTTTGATCTCTTCATTGTGTGTATTTGCTAAGATTAATGATCTGGGATTCATTGAAACTCCGTACCGTAAGGTGGAAAACGGAAAAGTGGATCTTTCTGATAACGGTCTGATTTATCTGACTGCTGAAGAAGAGGAAGAAAAGGTTATTGCACAGGGAAATGCTCCGTTGAATGATGACGGTACATTTGTGCGTAACAAAGTTAAATCTCGTCAGGATGCCGACTTCCCGGTTGTTGAACCGACAGAGGTTGATTTGATGGACGTTTCTCCTCAGCAGATTGCATCAATCGCGGCTTCATTGATTCCGTTCCTGGAACATGATGATGCTAACCGTGCATTGATGGGATCAAACATGATGCGCCAGGCGGTTCCTTTGTTGAGGAGTGAAGCGCCGATCGTAGGTACAGGTATCGAACGTCAGTTGGTAAGAGACTCTCGTACGCAGATTACTGCGGAAGGAGATGGTGTTGTTGACTACGTTGATGCTACTACTATCCGTATTTTGTATGACCGTACAGAAGACGAAGAGTTCGTGAGTTTTGAACCTGCTTTGAAAGAATATAGAATACCTAAGTTCCGTAAGACTAACCAGAACATGACGATTGACTTGCGTCCGATTTGCGACAGAGGCCAGCGTGTGAAGAAAGGTGACATCTTGACTGAAGGTTATTCTACTGAAAAGGGTGAATTGGCATTGGGTAAGAACCTGTTGGTAGCTTATATGCCTTGGAAAGGTTACAACTATGAGGATGCTATCGTATTGAACGAACGTGTGGTACGCGAAGACTTATTGACTTCGGTTCACGTAGAGGAATATTCTCTGGAAGTTCGTGAAACAAAACGTGGTATGGAAGAGTTGACTTCTGATATCCCGAATGTAAGTGAAGAAGCTACTAAAGACCTGGATGAAAATGGTATCGTAAGAATCGGTGCTCGTATCGAGCCGGGTGATATCATGATCGGTAAGATTACACCGAAGGGTGAATCTGATCCTTCTCCAGAAGAAAAATTGCTTCGTGCCATCTTTGGTGATAAGGCAGGTGATGTGAAAGATGCTTCATTGAAAGCTTCTCCTTCTTTGAAAGGTGTTGTGATCGATAAGAAACTTTTCTCACGTGTGATTAAGAATCGTAGCTCTAAACTGGCCGATAAAGCATTGTTGCCTAAGATCGATGATGAATTTGAATCTAAGGTAGCTGATCTGAAACGTATCCTGGTTAAGAAACTGATGACTTTGACTGAAGGTAAGGTTTCTCAAGGTGTGAAGGATTATCTGGGTGCGGAAGTAATTGCGAAAGGTTCTAAGTTCAGTGCTTCTGATTTTGATTCACTTGACTTTACTTCTATTCAGTTAAGCAACTGGACTAGTGATGACCATATTAATGGTATGATTCGTGATCTGGTGATGAATTTCATTAAGAAATACAAAGAGCTGGATGCTGAATTGAAACGTAAGAAGTTTGCTATTACAATTGGTGATGAACTTCCAGCTGGTATTATCCAGATGGCAAAAGTATATATTGCTAAGAAGCGTAAGATTGGTGTGGGTGATAAGATGGCAGGTCGCCACGGTAACAAGGGTATTGTATCCCGCGTTGTTCGTCAGGAAGATATGCCGTTCTTGGCTGATGGTACTCCGGTTGACATTGTGTTGAATCCGTTGGGTGTGCCTTCTCGTATGAACATTGGTCAGATTTTTGAAGCTGTACTCGGACGTGCCGGAAAAACGTTGGGCGTGAAATTCGCGACTCCTATTTTCGACGGTGCTACCATGGAAGATCTGGATCAGTGGACAGACAAGGCAGGATTGCCTCGCTACTGTAAGACTTATCTTTGTGATGGTGGCACAGGTGAGCAATTTGACCAGGCAGCTACTGTGGGTGTGACTTACATGTTGAAGTTGGGTCACATGGTTGAAGACAAGATGCATGCTCGTTCTATCGGTCCGTACTCATTGATTACTCAGCAACCTCTTGGTGGTAAAGCACAGTTCGGTGGTCAGCGTTTCGGAGAAATGGAGGTTTGGGCACTCGAAGGTTTTGGTGCTGCTCATATCCTGCAGGAAATCCTTACTATCAAGTCTGATGACGTGGTAGGACGTTCGAAAGCTTATGAAGCAATTGTGAAAGGTGAACCGATGCCGCAACCAGGTATTCCGGAATCCTTGAACGTATTGTTACACGAGTTGAGAGGATTAGGTTTGAGTATCAACCTAGAATAAAATAATAAAGAATACGTGGTGTCAACAAGCCGATGACGGTCTGTTGACATCCGTGTCTTTTCAATTTCCAATGATTCAATTATCAAATCTCAATTATATAGAGTATGGCTTTTAGAAAAGAAAATAAGACGAAAAGTAATTTCTCGAAGATCTCAATTGGTCTGGCTTCTCCGGAAGAAATCCTTGAGAATTCGAGTGGTGAAGTTTTGAAGCCTGAAACCATTAATTACCGTACGTACAAACCCGAACGTGATGGTTTGTTCTGCGAGCGCATTTTTGGTCCTATCAAGGATTATGAATGTCATTGCGGTAAATACAAGCGTATCCGTTATAAAGGTATCGTCTGCGACCGTTGTGGTGTGGAAGTTACTGAAAAGAAAGTACGCCGTGAACGTATGGGACATATCCAGCTGGTTGTGCCGGTGGCTCACATCTGGTATTTCCGTTCGCTCCCTAATAAAATCGGTTATTTGCTCGGACTGCCGACGAAGAAACTGGATTCGATTATATACTACGAACGTTATGTTGTTATTCAGCCGGGTGTAAAAGCTGAAGACGGTGTAGCTGAATATGATTTGCTTTCGGAAGAAGAATATCTGGATATCCTGGATACGCTTCCAAAAGATAATCAATATCTTGAAGATAATGATCCGAACAAGTTTGTTGCAAAGATGGGTGCTGAAGCTATCTATGATTTGCTGGCTCGTCTGGATCTGGATGCTTTGTCTTACGAATTGCGTCACCGTGCAGGTAACGATGCTTCACAGCAACGTAAGAATGAGGCTTTGAAACGTCTTCAGGTAGTAGAATCGTTCCGTGCATCACGTGGACGCAACAAACCGGAATGGATGATTGTACGTATCGTACCGGTTATCCCACCCGAACTTCGTCCGTTGGTTCCGTTGGATGGTGGTCGTTTTGCTACATCTGACTTGAACGACCTTTATCGTCGTGTGATTATCCGTAATAACCGTCTGAAACGACTGATTGAAATCAAGGCTCCGGAAGTGATTTTGCGTAATGAAAAACGTATGCTTCAGGAATCTGTCGATTCTTTGTTTGATAACTCACGTAAGTCAAGTGCTGTGAAGACAGATGCCAACCGCCCGTTGAAGTCATTGTCTGACAGCTTGAAAGGTAAACAAGGACGTTTCCGTCAGAACTTGCTGGGTAAACGTGTTGACTACTCTGCTCGTTCGGTAATCGTCGTAGGTCCGGAATTGAGAATGGGTGAATGCGGTATTCCTAAATTGATGGCTGCCGAATTGTACAAGCCGTTTATTATTCGTAAGCTCATCGAACGTGGTATCGTTAAGACTGTTAAGTCTGCCAAGAAGATCGTTGACCGCAAGGAACCGGTGATCTGGGATATTCTGGAACATGTAATGAAAGGACATCCGGTACTGTTGAACCGTGCTCCGACATTGCACCGTCTGGGTATTCAGGCTTTCCAGCCTAAGATGATCGAAGGTAAAGCTATTCAGTTGCACCCGTTGGCATGTACGGCATTCAATGCCGACTTTGACGGTGACCAGATGGCTGTTCACTTGCCTTTGAGTAATGAAGCAATTCTGGAAGCACAAATGTTGATGCTTCAATCACATAATATCTTGAACCCGGCAAACGGTGCGCCTATTACTGTGCCTGCACAGGATATGGTTCTTGGTTTGTACTATATTACTAAGTTGCGTGCTGGTGCGAAAGGTGAAGGTTTGACATTCTACGGACCGGAAGAGGCGTTGATCGCTTACAATGAAGGTAAGGTCGATATTCATGCTCCGGTGAAAGTTATCGTGAAAGACGTTGATGAAAATGGTAACATTGTAGACGTAATGCGCGAAACTTCGGTAGGACGTGTGATTGTTAATGAAATTGTTCCGCCTGAAGCAGGTTATATCAATACAATTATCTCTAAGAAATCTCTTCGTGATATTATTAGTGATGTAATTAAGGTATGTGGTGTGGCTAAGGCTGCCGACTTCCTGGACGGAATCAAGAACTTAGGTTATCAGATGGCGTTCAAGGGTGGTTTGTCATTCAACTTGGGTGATATTATCATTCCGAAGGAAAAAGAAACGTTGGTACAGAAAGGTTACGACGAAGTAGAACAAGTCGTAAACAACTATAACATGGGTTTCATTACCAACAACGAACGTTACAACCAGGTGATCGATATCTGGACACATGTAAACTCTGAGTTGTCTAATATCCTGATGAAGACAATTTCTTCGGATGATCAGGGATTCAACTCTGTATATATGATGCTTGACTCTGGTGCTCGTGGTTCTAAAGAACAGATTCGTCAGTTGTCAGGTATGCGTGGTTTGATGGCAAAACCGCAGAAAGCAGGTGCTGAAGGTGGTCAGATCATCGAGAACCCGATTTTGTCAAACTTTAAAGAAGGACTTTCGGTGTTGGAGTACTTTATCTCTACCCACGGTGCTCGTAAAGGTTTGGCGGATACCGCTTTGAAGACTGCCGATGCTGGTTATTTGACTCGTCGTCTGGTGGACGTATCACACGATGTGATTATTACAGAAGAAGACTGCGGTACACTCCGCGGATTGGTTTGTACGGACCTTAAGAATAACGATGAGGTTATTGCTACTCTGTACGAACGTATCTTAGGTCGTGTTTCCGTACATGATATTATTCATCCTACCACAGGTGAATTGCTTGTTGCCGGTGGTGAAGAAATCACAGAAGAAGTAGCCAAGAAGATTCAGGAGTCTCCGATCGAGAGTGTTGAAATCCGTTCGGTATTGACTTGTGAAGCTAAGAAGGGGGTTTGTGCTAAATGTTACGGACGTAACCTGGCAACGAGCCGCATGGTTCAGAAGGGTGAAGCTGTCGGTGTAATCGCCGCTCAGTCTATTGGTGAGCCGGGTACACAGTTGACATTGCGTACATTCCACGCCGGTGGTACTGCTGCAAATATTGCAGCTAACGCCAGTATCGTTGCTAAAAATAATGCACGTCTTGAATTTGAAGAGTTGCGTACAGTAGATATCGTTGACGAGATGGGTGAATCTGCAAAAGTGGTAGTAGGTCGTTTGGCCGAAGTACGTTTTGTGGATGTGAATACCGGTATCGTTCTTTCTACTCATAACGTACCTTATGGTTCAACATTGTATGTAAGCGACGGCGACTTGGTAGAAAAAGGCAAACTGATTGCTAAGTGGGACCCGTTCAATGCTGTTATTATCACAGAAGCAACCGGTAAGATCGAATTTGAGGGCGTGATTGAAAACGTTACTTATAAGGTTGAATCGGATGAAGCAACAGGTCTTCGTGAAATTATTATTATTGAATCCAAGGATAAAACCAAAGTTCCTACCGCTCATATCTTAACAGAGGACGGTGATTTGATCCGTACTTATAACTTACCGGTAGGTGGTCACGTTATCATCGAGAACGGTCAGAAGGTAAAAGCCGGTGAAGTAATCGTGAAGATTCCGCGTGCCGTAGGTAAGGCGGGTGATATCACGGGTGGTCTTCCTCGTGTTACTGAATTGTTTGAAGCTCGTAACCCGTCAAATCCGGCTGTCGTTTCTGAAATCGACGGTGAGGTGACAATGGGTAAGATCAAACGTGGTAACCGTGAAATCATCGTAACTTCCAAGACAGGTGAGGTTAAGAAATATCTGGTTGCACTGTCTAAGCAGATTCTGGTACAGGAAAATGACTATGTACGTGCTGGTACTCCGTTGTCTGACGGTGCTACTACTCCGGCAGATATCTTGGCAATCAAGGGTCCTACAGCCGTACAGGAATATATCGTGAATGAAGTTCAGGATGTATACCGCTTGCAGGGTGTGAAGATCAATGATAAGCACTTTGAGATTATCGTTCGTCAGATGATGCGCAAAGTACAAATTGATGAACCGGGAGATACTCGCTTCCTCGAACAGCAAGTCGTAGACAAACTGGAATTCATGGAAGAAAATGATCGTATCTGGGGCAAGAAAGTCGTAGTAGATGCTGGTGATTCTCAAAATATGCAAGCTGGACAGATTGTAACTGCCCGCAAGTTGCGTGATGAGAATAGTATGTTGAAACGTCGTGACTTGAAACCGGTTGAGGTTCGTGACGCTGTTGCTGCTACCTCTACTCAGATCCTTCAAGGTATCACGCGTGCTGCTTTGCAAACATCAAGCTTTATGTCGGCTGCTTCCTTCCAGGAAACAACGAAAGTATTGAATGAAGCTGCTATCAACGGTAAGATTGATAAGCTTGAAGGTATGAAGGAAAATGTGATCTGTGGTCACTTGATTCCTGCCGGTACCGGACAGCGCGAGTTCGAAAAGCTCATCGTTGGATCAAAAGAAGAGTATGACCGTATCTTGGCTAACAAGAAAACAGTACTTGACTACAATGAAGTAGAATAAATACAATTCAATTGGCTATATGAAAAGGAGCAGTTGCCTGATTGGGCAATTGCTCCTTTTTTTATTTCTTTTTTACTCGCGTGTATTACCATTAGTTTCAGGAAAAATGTGTTATTTTGCAGGATAACTTTTTAATCATATTAAATATGGAAGAACAAAATAACAACGGACAATTACAGATTGAATTGAGAGAAGAGGTTGCACAGGGAACTTATGCAAATCTTGCTATTATTACTCATTCGAGTTCTGAATTCATCCTTGACTTCGTGCGCGTAATGCCGGGCATACCGAAGGCTGGTGTGCAATCTCGTATTATTGTGGCTCCGGAGCACGCAAAACGTCTGCTGCGGGCATTAGAAGATAATATAGCAAAGTATGAGCGCGTATTCGGTCCGATTCGTACTTCGGATGAACCCCCTATTTCTCCTTTGACGGGTGTAAAAGGCGAAGCGTGAGGATGATATAAAAACATTAAAAAAGAAAAAAAAGTTGTAGCGCATTGAATATTCAAATATTATTCGTATTTTTGCAGCCCAAAATGTATAGTTACGAAATTAATATAACAATAATATAAATCAAAAAACAATTAAAATGCCTACAATTCAGCAATTAGTAAGAAAAGGACGCGAAGTGCTGGTGGAGAAAAGTAAATCTCCAGCCTTGGATTCATGTCCTCAAAGACGTGGCGTTTGCGTGAGAGTATACACTACTACTCCGAAGAAGCCGAACTCTGCAATGCGTAAAGTAGCTCGTGTACGTTTGACTAACCAAAAAGAGGTGAACTCATACATTCCGGGAGAAGGACACAACTTGCAGGAACACTCAATCGTTTTGGTACGTGGTGGTCGTGTGAAAGACCTTCCGGGTGTGCGTTATCACATTGTACGTGGTACACTTGATACAGCAGGTGTTGCTGGTCGTACTCAAAGACGTTCAAAGTATGGTGCTAAGCGTCCGAAACCAGGACAAGCTGCTGCTCCTGCTAAGGGTAAGAAAAAATAAGGATTAAGACCTAATTAAAATTAAAGTAATAACTTACGTTTTAGTTTGTTGGAAATGCTAAAGGTTGAGTAAATTCTCCGGAGGGAGAGTTGAAGAAGTCAAGAAGTAGACAACCAAGAACAAAAACATTATTTTTCAAACAAATGAGAAAAGCAAAACCAAAAAAACGCCTGATTCTTCCGGATCCCGTGTTTAATGACCAAAAGGTTTCCAAGTTTGTGAACCACTTGATGTATGATGGAAAGAAAAATACATCTTATGAAATCTTTTATGCCGCTTTGGAAACAGTGAAAGCAAAACTTCCTAACGAAGAAAAATCAGCTCTCGAAATCTGGAAAAAGGCTTTGGATAATGTAACTCCGCAAGTGGAAGTAAAGTCTCGCCGTGTAGGTGGTGCAACTTTCCAAGTTCCTACTGAAATCCGTCCGGATCGTAAAGAATCAATCTCTATGAAGAATCTGATTCTGTTTGCTCGCAAAAGAGGTGGTAAATCAATGGCTGACAAGTTGGCTGCTGAAATTATGGATGCCTTCAATGAACAAGGCGGTGCATACAAGCGTAAAGAAGATATGCACAGAATGGCAGAAGCTAACCGTGCATTTGCTCATTTTAGATTCTAATACTGTAAGAAACCAAATATAAACTTAAAGTAAAGGAATTAGAAGATGGCTAAACATGATTTACATTTAACTCGTAATATCGGTATCATGGCTCACATCGATGCCGGAAAAACAACTACTTCTGAACGTATCCTGTTCTACACTGGATTGACTCACAAAATAGGTGAAGTTCATGATGGTGCTGCTACTATGGACTGGATGGAACAGGAGCAAGAACGTGGTATCACTATTACATCTGCTGCTACAACAACAAGATGGAAATATGCTGGTGATACTTATAAAATTAACTTGATTGACACTCCGGGGCACGTTGATTTTACTGCAGAGGTAGAACGTTCATTGCGTATCCTTGATGGAGCTGTGGCTGCTTATTGTGCTGTTGGTGGTGTTGAGCCCCAATCAGAAACTGTATGGCGTCAAGCTGATAAATATAACGTTCCTCGTATTGCTTATGTTAATAAGATGGACCGTTCTGGTGCAGACTTCTTTGAAGTAGTTCGCCAGATGAAGGATGTGCTTGGAGCTAATCCGTGTCCGATTGTTGTTCCTATTGGTGCTGAAGAATCTTTTAAAGGTCTTGTTGATCTTATCAAAATGAAAGCTATTTATTGGCACGATGAAACAATGGGTGCTGACTACAGTGTTGAGGAAATTCCGGCAGAACTTGTCGATGAAGCTAACGAGTGGAGAGACAAGATGCTTGAAAAAGTAGCTGAATTTGATGATGCTTTGATGGAGAAATATTTCGATGATCCTTCTACTATTACTGAAGAAGAAGTGTTGAGAGCTCTTCGCAATGCAACAGTTCAGATGGCCGTAGTCCCCATGCTTTGTGGGTCTTCTTTCAAGAACAAAGGTGTTCAGACATTGCTTGACTATGTTTGTGCTTTTTTGCCTTCTCCGCTTGATACAGAGAATGTAATAGGTACAAATCCTAATACTGGAGCTGAAGAAGATCGTAAACCAAGTGATGATGAAAAAACATCAGCTTTAGCATTTAAGATCGCAACTGACCCATATGTAGGTCGTTTGACTTTCTTCCGTGTTTATTCAGGTAAAATTGAAGCAGGTTCTTATATCTACAACTCTCGCTCTGGTAAGAAAGAACGCGTTTCTCGTCTGTTCCAGATGCACTCTAACAAACAGAATCCGGTTGAAGTAATCGGTGCTGGTGATATCGGTGCAGGTGTAGGTTTTAAGGATATTCACACTGGTGATACTTTGTGTGATGAAAACGCTCCGATCGTACTTGAATCTATGGACTTCCCGGAACCAGTTATCGGTATCGCTGTAGAACCTAAGACGCAGAAGGATATGGATAAGCTGTCTAACGGTTTGGCTAAATTGGCTGAAGAAGATCCGACGTTTACTGTGAAGACAGACGAACAGACAGGTCAGACGGTTATTTCTGGTATGGGTGAGCTTCACTTGGATATCATTATTGATCGTTTGAAACGTGAGTTCAAGGTAGAATGTAACCAGGGTAAGCCGCAGGTTAACTACAAAGAAGCTATCACGAAGACAGTTAATTTGCGTGAAGTATATAAGAAGCAATCTGGTGGGCGTGGTAAGTTTGCTGATATCATCGTGAATATTGGTCCGGCTGATGCAGATTTCACTTTGGGTGGTTTGCAGTTTGTTGACGAAGTGAAAGGTGGTAACATTCCTAAGGAATTTATTCCTGCTGTTCAGAAAGGCTTTACGAATGCCATGAAGAGTGGCGTTTTGGCAGGTTATCCGCTGGATTCATTGAAAGTTACTTTGGTTGATGGTTCATTCCATCCGGTTGACTCTGATCAGTTGTCATTCGAAATCTGTGCAATGCAGGCTTATAAAAATGCATGTGCTAAGGCAGGTCCTGTTTTGATGGAACCTATCATGAAACTGGAAGTTGTAACTCCGGAAGAGAATATGGGTGATGTTATCGGTGACTTGAACAAACGTCGTGGACAGGTTGAAGGTATGGAATCTAGTCGTTCTGGTGCCCGTATCGTGAAGGCGATGGTTCCGCTGGCAGAAATGTTTGGTTATGTAACAGCTTTACGTACTATCACTTCTGGTCGTGCAACTTCATCAATGACTTACTCTCATCACGCTCAACTTTCTTCTTCTATTGCTAAGGCTGTATTGGAAGAAGTAAAAGGACGTGCTGATTTACTCTAAAATATCTAAAGCAGCAGGCTAGCGAATGACTCTTAGCCTGCCGCTTTATCTTATTATAAATGTATTAATTAAAAAAATAATGAGTCAGAAAATTAGAATTAAATTGAAATCTTACGACCACAACTTGGTTGATAAGTCAGCTGAGAAAATTGTAAGAACTGTAAAAGCTACAGGTGCTATTGTTAGCGGTCCGATACCTCTGCCTACGCACAAGCGTATCTTTACTGTGAACCGTTCGACTTTCGTAAACAAAAAGTCTCGTGAGCAATTTGAACTCTCTTCTTATAAGAGATTGATCGACATCTATAGCTCAACAGCTAAGACAGTAGATGCTCTGATGAAGTTGGAATTGCCAAGTGGTGTGGAAGTAGAAATTAAAGTTTGATAATTAAAAATTAGTGAAATGCCAGGATTATTAGGAAAAAAAATCGGAATGACATCCGTTTTCAGTGCCGATGGTAAAAATGTACCATGCACTGTTATCGAAGCAGGTCCTTGTGTTGTTACTCAAGTTAAAACTGTAGAAAAAGATGGCTATGCAGCTGTTCAGTTGGGTTTCCAGGACAAAAAGGAAAAACATACAACTAAACCGTTGATGGGACATTTTAAAAGAGCAGGAGTAACACCGAAGAGACACTTGGCTGAGTTCAAAGAATTTGGAACAGATTTGAATCTGGGTGATACTATTACCGTAGAGATGTTTAACGATGCTAACTTTGTTGACGTTGTTGGAACTTCTAAAGGTAAAGGTTTCCAGGGTGTAGTAAAAAGACATGGTTTTGGTGGTGTGGGTCAGGCTACTCACGGACAGCACAACCGCGCTCGTAAACCGGGTTCTATTGGTGCTTGTTCTTACCCTGCAAAAGTATTCAAGGGAATGCGCATGGGTGGACAACTTGGTGGTGACAGAGTCACTGTACAAAACTTGCAGGTATTAAAAGTAATCGCGGATCATAACCTTCTTTTGATTAAAGGTTCAATCCCGGGTTGCAAAGGTTCAATCGTATTAATTGAGAAATAATGGAAGTTAACGTATATAACATTAAAGGTGAAGACACTGGGAGAAAGGTTACGTTAAACGAATCTATCTTCGGAATTGAGCCCAACGACCACGCTATCTATTTGGACGTAAAACAGTTTATGGCCAATCAGCGTCAGGGTACTCATAAGTCAAAAGAAAGAAGTGAAATCAGTGGTTCAACTCGTAAGATCGGTCGCCAGAAAGGTGGTGGCGGAGCTCGTCGTGGTGATATGAACTCACCGGTTCTTGTAGGTGGTGCCCGCGTTTTCGGTCCGAAACCAAGAGACTACTTCTTCAAGTTGAATAAAAAAGTTAAGACATTGGCTCGTAAGTCAGCTTTGTCTTATAAAGCTCAAAACGATGCAATCGTTGTCGTTGAGGATTTCACATTTGAAGCTCCTAAGACAAAAGATTTCGTTGCAATGACAAAAAATCTTAAAGTTTCCGATAAAAAGCTACTTGTAATTTTACCGGAAGCAAATAAAAACGTATATTTGTCAGCTCGTAACATTGAGGGTGCTAATGTGCAGACTATCTCGGGATTAAATACTTACAGAGTATTGAATGCTGGGGTTGTTGTGCTTACTGAAAACTCTCTGAAGGCTATTGACAATATCTTAATTTAAAAAGGAGGCTTAAATAATGGGAATTATTATTAAACCGTTGGTAACAGAGAAAATGACTGCAATCACAGATAAGCTGAATCGTTTCGGCTTTGTTGTACGTCCTGAAGCTAACAAACTGGAAATTAAGAAGGAAATTGAAGCTCTTTATAATGTTACAGTAGTTGATGTGAATACTGTGAAGTATGCTGGCAAAAATAAGAGCCGTTATACCAAAGCAGGTATCATCAATGGTCGTACGAATGCTTTCAAAAAAGCAATCGTGACATTGAAAGAAGGAGATACTATTGATTTTTATAGCAATATTTAATAAAAATGGCAGTACGTAAATTTAAGCCCACAACACCGGGGCAAAGACATAAAATTATTGGTACTTTCGAAGAAATTACTGCATCAGTACCAGAAAAGTCTCTTGTATATGGTAAGAAATCATCTGGAGGTCGTAACAGCGAAGGTAAGATGACTATGCGCTACATTGGTGGCGGTCATAGAAAGGTGATTAGAATTGTTGATTTCAAGAGAAATAAGGACGGTGTTCCAGCAGTAGTTAAAACAATTGAATACGATCCGAATCGTTCGGCTCGTATCGCTCTGTTATTTTACGCTGATGGAGAAAAAAGATATATTATTGCTCCCAATGGATTGCAAGTTGGTGCGACTCTGATGTCAGGTGAAACAGCAGCGCCAGAGATTGGTAATGCTCTTCCTCTTCAAAACATTCCGGTGGGTACTGTGATTCACAATATCGAATTACGTCCGGGACAGGGTGCTGCTCTGGTTCGTTCAGCTGGTAACTTTGCTCAGTTGACTTCTCGTGAGGGTAAGTATTGTGTAATTAAGTTGCCTTCAGGTGAAGTTAGACAGATTCTTAGCACTTGTAAAGCTACTATCGGTAGTGTAGGTAACTCTGATCATGGATTGGAAAGTTCAGGTAAAGCTGGACGTTCTCGTTGGCAAGGACGTCGTCCTCGTAACCGTGGTGTTGTAATGAACCCGGTTGATCACCCGATGGGTGGTGGTGAAGGACGTGCTTCTGGAGGTCACCCAAGATCACGTAAGGGATTGTACGCTAAGGGACTTAAGACTAGAGCTCCTAAGAAACAGTCGTCTAAGTACATTATTGAGAGAAGAAAAAAGTAATCTGATTAATTGAGTAAACTATGAGTCGTTCATTAAAAAAAGGTCCATATATTAACGTTAAGCTTGAAAAGAGAATTCTTGCCATGAATGAATCAGGTAAGAAAGTCGTAGTAAAGACTTGGGCCAGAGCTTCAATGATTTCGCCTGATTTTGTAGGCCATACAGTTGCAGTTCACAATGGAAATAAATTTATTCCTGTTTATGTTACCGAGAATATGGTAGGACACAAGTTGGGCGAATTTGCTCCAACTCGTACATTCAGAGGACACGCTGGTAACAAGAAAAGATAACAGGATTTATTTGAAATAATAAAGTAATAAATAATAATGGGAGCAAGAAAAAAAATATCGGCTGAAAAGAGAAAAGAAGCCCTTAAGACCATGTATTTTGCAAAATTGCAAAATGTTCCTACTTCTCCGCGTAAGATGCGTCTGGTTGCAGACATGATCCGTGGTATGGAAGTGAACAGAGCACTTGGTGTTTTGAAATTTTCTTCAAAAGAAGCTGCTGCAAGAGTGGAAAAATTGCTTCGCTCTGCAATTGCTAACTGGGAACAGAAAAACGAACGTAAAGCGGAAAGTGGCGAGTTGTTCGTAACACAGATTTTTGTTGATGGTGGAGCTACACTCAAAAGAATGAGACCGGCACCACAGGGTAGAGGTTATAGAATTCGCAAACGTTCAAATCACGTAACATTGTTCGTTGGTGCTAAAAGTAATAACGAAGATCAAAATTAAGGTAGATGGGACAAAAAGTTAATCCAATAAGCAACCGTTTAGGAATTATCAGAGGATGGGATTCTAACTGGTATGGTGGAAATGATTACGGTGATTCTTTGCTGGAAGATAGCAAAATCCGTAAATATCTTAATGCAAGACTTGCAAAAGCAAGTGTATCAAGAATCGTAATTGAACGTACGCTGAAGCTCGTTACTATTACTGTTTGCACTGCTCGCCCGGGTATTATTATCGGTAAAGGTGGCCAAGAAGTTGATAAGTTAAAAGAGGAGTTGAAGAAGGTTACCGACAAAGATATTCAAATCAATATCTTTGAAGTGAAGAGACCGGAACTGGATGCTGTGATTGTTGCTAACAACATCGCTCGCCAGGTTGAAGGTAAAATTGCCTATCGCCGTGCCATCAAGATGGCTATCGCAAACACAATGCGTATGGGTGCTGAAGGTATCAAAATTCAGATTTCAGGACGTTTGAATGGAGCTGAAATGGCCCGTTCTGAAATGTATAAAGAAGGAAGAACTCCGTTGCACACTTTCAGAGCTGATATCGACTACTGTCATGCAGAAGCATTGACTAAAGTAGGTCTTTTAGGTATCAAAGTTTGGATTTGTAGAGGTGAAGTGTTTGGTAAGAAAGAATTGGCTCCGAACTTTACACAAAGCAAAGAAAGTGGTCGTGGAAACAATAGTGGAAACAACGGCGGAAAGAACTTCAAAAGAAAGAAAAATAATCGCTAAACGAATTTGAATTTTAGGAAACTATGTTACAACCGAAAAAGACAAAATTCAGAAGACAACAAAAAGGCCGTCAGAAAGGTAATGCCCAGAGAGGCAACCAGCTGGCCTTTGGTTCTTTTGGCATAAAGGCTTTGGAGACTAAGTGGATTACAGGCCGTCAGATCGAAGCTGCTCGTATTGCAGTAACAAGATATATGCAACGTCAAGGACAGATCTGGATCCGTATATTCCCGGATAAACCGATCACTAGAAAACCTGCCGATGTACGTATGGGTAAAGGTAAAGGTGCTCCAGAGGGATTTGTGGCTCCTGTGACTCCGGGTAGAATCATTATTGAAGCTGAAGGAGTATCTTACGAAATCGCGAAAGAAGCATTGCGCTTAGCTGCTCAAAAGCTTCCTATTACAACGAAGTTTGTCGTAAGACGTGATTATGATATTCAAAATCAAAATGCGTAAGTGTTATGAAAATTGCAGAAATAAAAGAAATGACTACTAATGATTTAGTAGAAAGAGTAGAGGCGGAAACAGCTAATTATAACCAAATGGTTATTAATCATTCTATTTCTCCTTTGGAAAATCCTGCTCAAATCAAACAATTACGCAGGACTATTGCGCGTATGAAAACAGAATTGCGCGAAAGAGAACTTAACAATAAATGATCAGCTTGATGGAAGCAAGAAATTTAAGAAAAGAAAGAACAGGGGTTGTGTTGAGCAATAAGATGGATAAGACCATCACAGTTGCTGCCAAATTTAAGGAAAAACACCCTATATATGGTAAGTTCGTTAGTAAAACGAAGAAGTACCATGCTCACGATGAAAAGAATGAATGCAATATCGGTGATACTGTAAGCATCATGGAAACTCGTCCTTTGAGCAAGACTAAAAGATGGAGATTAGTAGAAATAATTGAAAGAGCTAAGTAATTATGATACAAGTAGAATCCAGACTTACAGTATGTGATAACAGTGGAGCGAAAGAGGCGTTGTGTATCCGCGTTTTGGGTGGTACAGGTCGTCGTTATGCTTCAGTGGGGGATGTCATTGTAGTTTCAGTGAAGAGTGTTATCCCTTCTAGTGATGTTAAAAAAGGTGCAGTATCAAAGGCTTTGATTGTACGTACAAAGAAAGAAATCCGTCGTCCTGATGGTTCTTATATACGTTTTGATGATAATGCTTGCGTGTTGTTGAATAATGCAGGTGAAATTAGAGGTAGTCGTATTTTCGGTCCTGTAGCAAGAGAACTTCGTGCTACAAACATGAAAGTTGTGTCACTTGCGCCTGAGGTACTTTAATTTGTAAAAGATTTAAGTAATGAGTAAATTACATATTAAAAAAGGCGATACAGTTTACGTAAATGCTGGCGAAGATAAGGGCAAAACTGGTCGTGTATTGAAGGTTCTTGTTAAAGAAGGACGTGCATTTGTAGAAGGTATCAATATGGTATCTAAAAGCACAAAACCGAATGCTAAGAATCCGCAAGGTGGTATCGTGAAGCAGGAAGCTTCTATCCACATTTCAAACTTGAACCCGGTTGATCCAAAAACTGGTAAAGCAACGCGTATTGGGAGAAAAAAGAGTTCGGAAGGAACTTTAGTGCGTTATTCTAAAAAATCAGGAGAGGAGATTAAGTAATGAGTAATACTGCTAGTCTTAAGAAAGAATATGCAGAGCGTATAGCACCTGCATTGAAATCACAGTTCCAGTATTCTTCTACAATGCAGGTACCCGTACTTAAGAAGATTGTTATCAATCAAGGGTTAGGTATGGCTGTTGCTGATAAGAAGATTATCGAAGTTGCAATCAATGAAATGACAGCTATCACAGGTCAGAAAGCTGTAGCTACCATTTCTCGTAAAGATATCGCAAACTTTAAGTTGCGTAAAAAAATGCCGATTGGTGTTATGGTAACTTTACGTCGTGAAAGAATGTACGAATTCCTTGAAAAATTGGTTCGTGTAGCTCTTCCTCGTATTCGTGACTTCAAAGGTATCGAAAGTAAGTTTGATGGTAAAGGTAACTATACCCTTGGTATTCAGGAACAAATCATTTTCCCTGAAATAAATATCGATAGTATTACAAGAATTCTCGGAATGAATATTACCTTTGTAACCTCTGCGGAAACAGATGAAGAAGGTTATGCCTTGCTGAAGGAATTCGGTTTACCTTTTAAAAACGCTAAAAAAGACTAATAGATATGGCAAAGGAATCAATGAAAGCACGTGAAGTAAAACGTGCTAAATTAGTAGCCAAATACGCCGAAAGAAGAGCTGCTTTGAAGCAAATCGTAAGAACAGGTGATCCTGCTGATGCTTTTGAAGCTGCACAGAAGTTGCAAGAGTTGCCAAAGAATTCTAATCCGATTCGTATGCACAACCGTTGCAAACTGACTGGACGTCCTAAAGGTTATATTCGTCAATTCGGAATTTCGAGAATTCAATTCCGTGAGATGGCATCTAACGGACTGATCCCAGGCGTAAAAAAAGCAAGCTGGTAATTATTGTTTAAATATTGTCAGGGTAGTCCTGATTAATTTAATTTATTTTTATATGACTGATCCAATAGCAGATTATTTAACGAGGTTGCGGAACGCGATTGGTGCAAAGCACAGAGTTGTTGAAGTTCCCGCTTCGAACTTGAAAAAAGAAATCACTAAGATTCTTTTTGAAAAAGGCTACATTCTTAATTATAAGTTTGTAGAAGATGGTCCTCAAGGAACTATTAAGGTTGCCTTGAAGTATGATTCTGTTAACAAAGTTAACGCAATCAAAAAGTTAGAAAGAATATCTTCTCCGGGTATGCGTAAGTATACTGGTTACAAAGATATGCCGCGTGTTATTAATGGGTTGGGTATTGCTATAATATCTACTTCCAAAGGTGTAATGACTAACAAAGAGGCTGCAGAACTGAAGATCGGTGGTGAAGTCTTGTGTTATGTATATTAATTAGGAGGAATTAGAATGTCAAGAATAGGAAAATTACCCATTAGTATCCCTGCTGGAGTGACAGTCACTCTGAAGGATAATGTGGTTACCGTAAAGGGACCCAAAGGCGAAATGAGCCAATATGTGAATCCTGCTATCAATGTTGCCATTGAAGACGGACACGTAACTTTAACAGAAAACGATAAAGAAATGCTTGATAACCCAAAGCAAAAACATGCTTTCCACGGTTTGTATCGTTCTTTGGTTCACAATATGGTTGTGGGCGTATCTGAAGGATACAAGAAGGAACTGGAACTTGTTGGTGTAGGTTATCGTGCTTCTAACCAAGGTAACATCATTGAGCTTGCTTTAGGTTATACACACAATATTTTCATTCAATTACCTGCTGAGGTAAAAGTTGAAACTAAGTCTGAAAGAAATAAGAATCCTCTTATTATATTGGAATCGTGTGACAAACAATTGCTTGGTCAAGTTTGCTCTAAAATACGTTCTTTCCGTAAGCCTGAACCATACAAGGGTAAAGGTATTAAGTTTGTTGGCGAAGTAATTCGTAGAAAGTCTGGTAAATCAGCCGGCGCTAAGTAATTCATATAAAATTAGATTATTATGACAACAAAAATAGAAAGACGAGTTAAGATCAAATATAGAGTACGCAACAAAATTTCAGGTACTACTGAATGTCCGCGTATGAGTGTATTTAGAAGTAACAAGCAAATTTATGTCCAGATTATCGATGATCTTTCTGGTAAGACACTGGCTGCCGCTTCTTCTTTAGGTTTGACTGATAAAGTTGCTAAAAAAGAACAAGCTGCTAAAGTGGGTGAAATGATTGCTAAAAAGGCTCAGGAAGCAGGTATAACTACTGTTGTTTTCGACCGTAATGGTTACTTGTATCATGGGAGAGTAAAAGAAGTAGCTGATGCTGCTCGTAACGGTGGACTTAAATTTTAATCATTATGGCAGGAGTTAATAATAGAGTTAAGATTACTAACGATATAGAACTGAAAGATAGATTAGTTGCTATTAATCGTGTTACTAAAGTTACCAAAGGTGGTAGAACTTTTAGTTTCTCTGCAATCGTTGTTGTAGGTAACGAAGAAGGTATCATTGGTTGGGGACTTGGTAAAGCAGGTGAAGTAACAGCTGCTATCGCTAAAGGTGTTGAATCAGCTAAAAAGAACCTGGTGAAAGTGCCTATTTTGAAAGGTACTGTTCCTCATGAACAATCAGCTAGATTTGGTGGTGCTGAAGTATTCATCAAACCTGCATCTCACGGAACTGGTGTTGTAGCTGGTGGTGCTATGCGTGCTGTATTGGAAAGTGTTGGTGTTACTGACGTTTTGGCTAAATCTAAAGGTTCTTCAAATCCGCACAACCTTGTTAAAGCTACAATCGAAGCTTTAAGTGAAATGCGTGATGCAAGAATGGTTGCTCAGAACAGAGGTATTAGTGTTGAAAAAGTATTTAGAGGATAAGGAGGAGATATGTCAACTATAAAGATTAAACAAGTTAAAAGTAGAATTGGTGCTCCAGCTGATCAGAAAAGAACTCTCGATGCACTGGGACTTCGTAAACTGAACCGTGTGGTTGAACACGAAAGCACTCCTTCAATTCTTGGGATGGTAGATAAAGTAAAACACTTGGTTGCCATTGTTAAGTAATTATTTGTTGAATAATAAAACGAAATTACAATATGAACTTAAGTAATTTAAAACCTGCAGAGGGATCTACTAAGACAAGAAAAAGAATTGGACGTGGAACTGGTTCTGGCTTAGGCGGTACTTCTACAAGAGGTCATAAGGGAGCTAAATCAAGATCTGGATACTCTAAGAAGATCGGTTTTGAAGGTGGTCAGATGCCTCTTCAACGTCGAGTTCCTAAATTTGGTTTCAAGAATATCAATCGTGTAGAATATAAAGCCATCAATCTGGATACTATCCAGAAACTTGCTGAAGCTAAGAGCTTGGCAAAAATTGGTGTAAACGACTTTATCGAAGCAGGATTTATATCTTCAAATCAGTTGGTAAAAGTATTGGGTAACGGAACTCTGACTAACAAGCTGGAAGTAGAAGCTCATGCATTCTCTAAGACTGCAACTGCTGCTATTGAAGCTGCTGGTGGAACTGTAGTAAAACTCTGATTCAATGAGAAAAGCTATTGAAACATTAAAGAATATATGGAAGATTGAGGATCTGAGACAGCGGATCCTCATCACCATATTGTTTGTGGCAATTTACCGTTTCGGATCATATGTCGTATTACCGGGTATCAATCCGGCAATGCTGGCAAAATTGCACGAACAAACAAGTGAAGGCCTTTTAGCCTTGTTAAATATGTTCTCTGGAGGAGCATTTTCTAATGCCTCTATTTTTGCATTAGGAATCATGCCTTATATCTCTGCATCTATCGTAATCCAGTTGTTGGGAATCGCTGTGCCGTATTTCCAGAAGCTGCAACGCGAAGGTGAGAGCGGCAGAAGAAAAATGAATCAATATACTCGTTATTTGACGATTGCTATATTGTTAGTTCAGGCCCCTTCTTATTTGCTCAATCTTAAAATGCAGGCTGGCCCTTCCTTAAATGCTTCATTAGATTGGACTCTGTTTATGGTTACCTCTACCATTATTTTGGCAGCAGGTAGTATGTTTATTTTGTGGCTTGGTGAAAGAATTACTGATAAAGGTATTGGTAACGGTATTTCATTTATCATCTTGATTGGTATTATCGCTCGTTTCCCTGATGCTTTGTTGCAAGAAGTTGTATCCAGAGTAGCAAATAAGAGTGGTGGTTTGATCATGTTTATAATTGAAATCGTATTCTTGTTATTAGTGATTGGTGCTGCTATTCTTTTGGTACAAGGTACAAGAAAGATTCCTGTACAGTATGCAAAAAGAATTGTTGGTAACAAGCAATATGGTGGTGCTAGACAATACATTCCTTTGAAAGTGAATGCTGCTGGTGTTATGCCTATCATTTTTGCTCAGGCAATCATGTTTATTCCAATTACGTTTATCGGTTTTTCAAATGTAAATGATGCGGGCGGTTTCTTGCATGCGTTTACAGATCATACAAGTTTCTGGTATAATTTTGTTTTTGCGGTAATGATTATATTATTTACATATTTCTATACTGCAATTACAATTAATCCGACTCAGATGGCTGAGGATATGAAGAGAAATAATGGTTTCATCCCTGGTATTAAACCGGGAAAGAAAACAGCAGAGTATATTGATGATATAATGTCTCGTATTACTTTGCCGGGTTCTTTCTTCTTGGCTTTAGTTGCTATTATGCCTGCTTTTGCCGGTATATTCGGAGTGCAAGCAGGATTTGCTCAATTCTTCGGCGGTACATCTTTGTTAATTCTTGTAGGTGTTGTTCTTGATACACTGCAACAGGTTGAAAGTCATTTGTTGATGAGACACTATGATGGTCTGTTGAAGTCTGGTCGTATTAAAGGACGCGCTGGTGTAGCGGCATATTAATTCTTTAGATTAGAAATGATATTTCTTAAAACAGAAGATGAAATAGAATTGCTCCGTCAGAGTAACCTGCTTGTTGGTAAAACTCTTGCAGAGGTTGCCAAACTGGTGAAGCCTGGTGTAACTACACGTGAGTTGGATAAGGTTGCTGAAGAGTTCATTAGAGATCATGGGGCAACTCCAACTTTCAAAGGATTTCCGAATCAATATGGAGAACCATTTCCCGCATCTCTTTGTACTTCTGTTAATGAGCAGGTTGTACATGGAATCCCAGGGGATATTGTACTGAAAGATGGCGATATCGTATCAGTGGATTGCGGAACTTACATGAATGGTTTTTGTGGTGATTCTGCTTATACTTTTTGTGTAGGAGAGGTGGACGAAGAAATTCGTAACTTGTTGAAGGTAACTAAAGAAGCGTTATATATTGGCATTCAGAACGCAGTGCAAGGCAAAAGAATCGGAGACATCGGGTATGCTATTCAGCAATATTGTGAGTCTCACTCTTATGGTGTAGTGCGTGAGTTTGTTGGTCATGGCATTGGTAAAGAGATGCACGAAGATCCTCAAGTGCCTAATTATGGTAAAAGAGGATATGGACCTTTGATGAAAAGAGGCCTTTGCATAGCGATAGAGCCGATGATAACATTGGGAGATCGACAAGTGATTATGGAACGTGATGGATGGACTGTGAGGACCAGAGATCGTAAATGTGCTGCACATTTTGAACATACGATAGCTGTTGGAGCTGGTGAAGCTGATATTTTGTCTTCATTCAAATTCATAGAAGAAGTTTTAGGAGATAAAGCAATATAATATGGCAAAGCAATCTGCAATAGAACAAGATGGAGTTATAGTTGAAGCATTGTCAAATGCAATGTTTCGTGTTGAATTAGAAAACGGACATGAGATTACTGCACATATTTCAGGTAAGATGCGGATGCATTACATCAAGATTTTGCCGGGAGATAAAGTGAGAGTCGAAATGTCTCCTTACGACTTATCGAAAGGAAGAATTGTGTTTAGATATAAATAAAATAAGATATGAAAGTAAGAGCATCATTAAAGAAACGCACGCCAGAATGTAAGATCGTTAGACGTAATGGCCGTTTGTATGTTATTAACAAGAAAAATCCTAAGTATAAACAACGTCAAGGATAATTTGTTATTTTTGCAAAAAAAATAATTAAGTATATGGCTATAAGAATAGTTGGTGTAGATTTACCTCAGAACAAAAGAGGTGAAATTGCGTTGACCTATGTATATGGAATAGGTCGCAGTAGTTCAGCAAAAATTTTAGATAAAGCTGGTGTAGATAAAGATCTGAAGGTTAAAGACTGGACAGATGATCAAGCTGCTAAGATTCGTGAGATTATCGGTGCAGAGTATAAAGTGGAAGGTGATCTTCGTTCTGAAATCCAATTGAACATTAAGCGATTAATGGATATTGGTTGCTATCGTGGTGTACGTCACCGTATTGGTCTGCCTGTTAGAGGTCAGAGCACTAAGAACAATGCACGTACTCGTAAAGGTAGAAAGAAAACCGTTGCTAATAAGAAAAAAGCTACTAAATAATAATTGTTGATATGGCAAAAAAAACAGTTGCAGCTAAAAAGAGAAATGTGAAAGTAGACGCTAATGGACAGTTGCATGTTCATTCATCTTTCAACAATATTATTGTTTCTCTTGCAAACAGTGAAGGGCAGATTATCTCTTGGTCATCTGCTGGTAAAATGGGATTTAGAGGTTCTAAAAAGAATACTCCTTATGCAGCGCAGATGGCTGCCCAGGATTGTGCAAAGATTGCATTCGATCTTGGCCTGAGAAAGGTAAAAGCATATGTGAAGGGTCCAGGTAACGGACGTGAGTCTGCTATTAGAACTATCCACGGTGCTGGTATCGAAGTTACTGAAATCATTGACGTGACTCCGCTTCCACATAATGGTTGTCGTCCTCCGAAAAGACGTAGAGTTTAATTTACCTTTAACTTACACAATGATCTTGATTTTGTTTTTGGATTACATTTAATTTCTCTCTGTAATCGCGGCTGCAACAAATTAAGTTCATGAATAAACAATTAAATATTTAAAAGAAATGGCTAGATATACTGGACCAAAATCGAGAATCGCCCGTAAATTCGGTGAAGGAATCTTTGGAGCTGACAAAGTTTTGTCAAAGAAGAACTATCCTCCCGGACAACATGGTAATTCAAGAAAAAGAAAAACTTCTGAATATGGTGTGCAACTTCGTGAAAAGCAGAAAGCTAAATACACCTATGGAGTTTTAGAAAAACAATTCCGCAATTTGTTTGAAAAAGCAGCTACTGCTAAAGGTATTACCGGTGAGGTACTCCTTCAATTGTTGGAAGGCCGTCTTGACAACGTAGTATTCCGTTTGGGAATTGCTCCTACACGTGCTGCTGCTCGTCAGTTGGTTAGTCACAAGCACATTACTGTAGATGGTGAAGTGGTAAACATCCCTTCATTTGCAGTAAAACCAGGACAATTGATTGGTGTTCGTGAAAGATCTAAATCTTTGGAAGTAATTGCTAATTCTCTTGCAGGTTTCAATCATAGCAAGTATGCTTGGTTGGAATGGGACGAAGCTTCTAAGGTTGGTAAAATGTTGCACATACCTGAAAGAGCAGACATTCCTGAGAACATTAAAGAACATTTGATCGTTGAATTGTATTCTAAATAATAATTAATTTCATGGCGATATTAGCATTTCAAAAACCTGATAAAGTATTAATGTTGGAGGCGGACTCCAGATTCGGTAAATTCGAATTCCGTCCGTTGGAACCGGGTTTTGGTATTACTGTAGGTAATGCATTACGCCGAATCCTTCTTTCTTCATTAGAGGGTTTTGCTATCACTACTATCAGAATCGATGGTGTGGAGCATGAATTTTCTAGTGTACCTGGAGTAAAAGAGGATGTTACCAACATTATCTTGAATCTGAAACAAGTGAGATTCAAGCAAGTAGTTGAAGAGTTCGAGAGCGAAAAAGTGAGCATCACTGTCGAGAATTCCAGTGAATTTAAAGCAGGTGACATAGGTAAGTATTTGACTGGATTTGAAGTGTTAAATCCGGAATTAGTTATTTGTCATTTAGATTCTAAGTCAACTATGCAGATTGATATTACAATTAACAAAGGCCGTGGTTATGTACCTGCTGATGAGAATCGCGAGTATTGCACGGATGTTAATGTAATTCCAATCGACTCTATTTATACACCGATACGTAATGTCAAGTATGCTGTAGAAAACTTCCGTGTAGAACAGAAGACTGACTACGAAAAGCTAGTACTTGAAATTAGTACCGACGGTTCTATACATCCGAAAGAAGCGCTGAAAGAAGCTGCAAAAATTCTGATTTATCACTTCATGTTGTTCTCTGACGAGAAGATCACGCTTGAAAGTAATGATACTGATGGCAATGAAGAGTTTGATGAAGAAGTATTGCACATGCGTCAGCTGTTGAAAACTAAACTCGTTGATATGGACTTGTCAGTTCGTGCCCTCAATTGCTTGAAGGCTGCTGACGTAGAAACTCTCGGCGACTTGGTACAATTCAACAAAACTGACCTGCTAAAATTCAGAAACTTCGGAAAGAAATCGCTTACCGAGCTTGATGATTTGCTGGAAAGTCTGAATCTGTCGTTTGGAACCGACATTTCTAAATATAAATTAGATAAAGAATAAAAAATGAGACATAATAAAAAATTCAATCATTTAGGTCGTACTGCTTCTCATAGAAGCGCTATGTTATCTAACATGGCTTGCTCTTTGATCAAGCACAAAAGAATCACTACGACTGTTGCAAAGGCGAAAGCTTTGAAAAAGTTTGTTGAGCCTTTGATTACTAAGTCTAAAGAAGATACTACGAACTCTCGTCGTGTTGTATTTAGCAACTTGCAAGATAAGATTGCAGTAACAGAGCTGTTCAAAGAAATCTCTGTTAAGATTGCTGATCGTCCGGGTGGTTATACTCGTATTATCAAGACTGGTAACCGTTTGGGTGACAATGCAGAAATGTGCTTCATCGAGTTGGTTGACTACAATGAAAACATGGCTAAGGAAAAAGTTGCTAAGAAAGCTACTCGTACTCGTCGTTCGAAGAAAGCTGCTGAAGCTACTCCTGCTGCTGTTGAAGCTCCTGCAACTGAAGCTCCTAAGGCTGAAGAACCAAAAGCTGAATCAGCTGAATAATTTTACAGTTATTCTTATAGATATAAAAAAGGCTACCCTCACAGGTAGCCTTTTTTGTTTGTCTGCCGTTTACTAATACTAAGATACATTAAAATATATCTTAATAGAACTTTTCATAGAGAGAATCTGTTATATTTGCAGGTGAATATGGCAAAATTTGTAAAGGTAATATTGTTTCTGTTGCTGACTGTTGCTTTTCATAGCATAGCAGGCAATGTTTCTACTGCGAAAGTGGTGGATGAACAGGAGCGTGCTATTACATATGCAATGAGACAGCATGGGGAAATCAGCGCACCGGATCTTCCTGGTAAGCCAGTGGCTGAACTGAACAACTTGCAAAGCCATCAGATATCTGTAACACGTATTCAACGTGTACAACTTGGAGAATATTTCTTTTCTTTAAAAAATGCGCTACAATGTTGTGCTGATCGTGATAACTCACTTTCACAACACTGGGGGCGGATTTATGGTACAACAACTTCCTATTATTGCCAGCCATCAAGTGAATACTATGTATATACTTTGAGGCGTATAATTATTTAGTAGTCTATTTATTGGTATTGTTTATTTTGTGGTTACTGGTATCTTCTGTAATACCGGTGACTATATCCTTTTTATCTTTATATTTTTACTAATAATTTAAACTTTAAATATTATGGCAACTACTCAAACGATTGATGCTACTATCTTCGCATCTTCACACCCCGATATCGCAAAACGTACAAGTGTTTCAGGAGTTTTAATTTCTTCTGTAATGTTATTGGTCGGTATTTTAGCTTTTGTTTCCACTTTCGAATTGGATGATAAGTCTTCTACGGTTAGTATGGCTTTGATGGTTCTGGGAACAGGTTTATTCCTTATGGGGATTTTCCGTCTCTTCTGGAAATCAAAAGAAGTTATTTATTTGCCAACCAAAAGTGTGGCTAAAGAGCATAGTATATTCTTTGATTTGAAACACATGGATGCTTTGAGGAATCTTGTGAATTCGGGTTCATTCTCAGCAGGTTCGCATATAAAGAGTGAGGCTAGTGGTAATATACGTATGGATGTAATACTTTCTGCTGATAAAAAGTTTGCAGCTGTACAGTTATTCCAGTTTATACCTTATACATATCAGCCAATAACGTCAGTGCAGTATTTCACTGATGAACAAGCTTCAGCGGTAATAGCGTTTCTGACAAAAAGTAAAATGCAGTAAAAGTATCTCTACAAAATCTGTTTGACTTAGTTTTTTCCGACACATTAAAACAGGTAGCTTGAAGTTTTATATTCAGTTTGCTGCTACTAAATAAAGCAGGTTTTGGATGTTACTACAATAGAAAACTTTGATTTTTATACAAGGAATGGGGATTAGTCGTTAATGACGGCGATCCCCATTTTCTTCATTAAGAAGCAGGCATTCATATTTTGCGCAACTCCGTTTCTCATTTGGTAAGAGAAGGTGAGTTCGTTGTTCGTAATGTCAGCTTCGAAACAGTAATTCCGGATATTTTGTGGGAAGGAGTCCACTAAAGTTCCTAGCAACAAGTCATGAGTGGCGATGATGCCATTGGTATTCATGTGCATGAATTGTTTGATGAGGGCGAAAGAACCTTTCTGTTTATCCATAGAGTTTGTACCTTTCAATATTTCATCAAGGATGATGAAAAGTTCTTCTCCTGCTTCAAGCTTATCTATGATTAATTTAAGTCGCTTGAGTTCGGCAAAAAAATAAGATTCGTTGTCGGTTAAGGAGTCACTGGTCCGAAGGCTGGTGACGAGGCGAGCCGGATATATTTCCATCCGCTTTGCCCAAACGGGAGCCCCTATACATGCTAGTAGATAGTTCACTCCTACAGTACGTAAATACGTGCTTTTTCCTGCCATATTGGCTCCTGTGATAATAATAAAGAAAGGACGTCTTTCAATGTCTATTCCGTTGCGTACACATTTGTTGCGATCCATTAAAGGATGCCCCAAAGCTTCAGCCTGCAGATGGAAAGATTGAGCAGCAATGGTAGGATAGATGTAATCCGGATGATTATATGCGAATGTTGCCAGAGAACAATAAGCGTCAATTTCTCCGATGGTTTCTATCCAGCGGGGAAGGTCAGATGCGTGGATTTCTTTCCACTTCTCGATTCGCATCACTTGGCGCAGCTCCCAGAATATCAGTCCATTGAGTATCGTGCTTATTAGCAGATTGCTTCGTTGATCGAGCGCGTTCATCAGTTTTGAAAGCTGGCGTACTGCTTGAGAAGCGGTTTGATTCTGACTTGTAAGTTCCGTTTTTAACTTTTGCAGTATATGACTTTGCATTTCTTTCTGTTCAGTGAGAAGAATCTGGTCAGCGTATGTCGAAAGAATTTGTAGCTTTTCTCCGTAGGTCGTTTGTAGTTTAGTGATTCCTTTAGAAAAAATAGTGCTGAATAATACAAAGCCAACAAACACTCCTCCTGCAATACTGGCCGAGATAATACCTAAAATGGCTAGACCTATACATAAGAAATTAATGATCGTTACCGCTGTCGGGAGGATGCGTAGAAGTGTACGCTTCCGATAATAACTTGGACTGTTTGCCCATTCTTTGATTTCGGTGGTATCGGCAGGTTTTCCTTTATAGAGTAAGCCGAGTAAGCGGATTTGTTGGCGATATTCTAAGTCTGTGGACAATTCATGTATAGCTTCCTGGCGATGTTCAATAGCTTCTTTGTTTTCCAGATGTGCATTGAACCAGTTTGCAAGATGCAGTTTGCCAATAGGCGTTGCAGTGCGGTTGATGTATTGGAAAAGAGAATGTTCGCCAAATACGTCTAAATCAAGAGTGTAGAGATGAGATGGATTAACAAATTCTTTTCCATCATCAAAATCAGAAAAGTCATATTGCATGGCACGTAGCTCCTGCTCATTGATTTCTATTTTCTTTTTCAGAAAGTCTTTTCGGTAGAACCAGAAATTATGGCGTTTTACCAGCCAGATGAATAAGATAAAAGGTAAGATAGCGAAAGCAGAGAGACATAGCCACCCATCAGACCAAAAGATAATGGCATTTGCTACAGCTCCTACGAATAAGATCAGGCGGAGAAGACTGATATAATAGATACGTTTCCGTGCATTCTGTAACTCCAGTTCTGTTTTCTGAATGATTTGCTGATATGTAGTAATGATCTGTTCTTGTTTTTCCATGACAAATTTAATTCTTTTCCACAAAGGTAATATAATTCATGACGGTCGGGATAAGAGCTTGTTTTTGTCGAGAGCAGATTTACTGTTTATTAACGGAAGATAGAAAGGAATAACAAGCTCATATTATGACTTGTCTGGATAATGCCTTTACTAGCTGTAAGGAATGGGGTATATAAGTTCTGTTTCCGTTTAATAAGAGTAGGGGGCATTTCCTGGTAGCAGCTTTTTTTCAATATTTCTTTCCTCATTCTTGCATTTATCCGCTAAAATTTATAACTTTCCACTCGAAAAGGCGTTAGACAGGAAAGGAGGATGCTTATGAAGAAAGGATGTATCTTATGTTTGCTGATAAGCGTGATTAGCCTTCCGTTAATTGCGCAGAATATTATTTATTCCAACCTGAAAGAGTTGCTGGCTCAACATGGTGATACAACAGCCGTGTTGCGTGTAGAAAAACGTTCCAGAAATCAGATTGTATTGACAGGAGGGGCTGATTACCGGATAACGGCCGGTGATGACGAGTCGATGTGTCGACGCTTGAAGAAGCGTTGTTTTGCCGTGCGTGACGAAAAAGGAGATTTATATTTGAATTGTCGTAAGTTGCGCTATAAAAAGTTACGCTTTGGAGCATGGTATGCCCCTGCCGTTCAATTGGGTAAAAATATCTATTTTTGTGCCATGCCTCTAGGTTCGGTTATCGGAGGAAACTTTGTAGAAGAGGATGACGTAAAACTGGGAGGGAATATTGGCGATGCTCTTGCCGCTTCAAGTTTGGTTACGAAACGCGTCTGTTATGAGCTAAATGGTGAAACAGGAAAAGTCGATTTTCTAGGAAAAGATAAAATGCTTCAATTATTGAAGAATTATCCGGAACTGAAACAGGCATATTTGAAAGATGATAGTCAGGAGGCGAAGCATACCTTTAAATATTTGTTGGAGTTGCGGAATAAACAAAAAAAGTAATTTTGTCGATCTCTGTTGGTATAGCAGAGAAAGAGTATGTTCATAATACAATCATGGTCATAGTGATATGATTAGGGTGCGGATTATGCAAATAACACAGAACTCATAGCTTTGATTTAATGGAAAAATCCGCTATCCATTTTAATAAAAGCCCTACTAGTCCGTTTGGATAAAAGACCTGCATTTGTATCTGTATAAAAGCATAAGAGACTCCTGACATTGCCTGTATCTTACCATTCTATTAAGCAGTAAATGTAATAATGCCTTTCTGATAATAAATCTGTTATTTCTCTTGTCTTTTATCTTCTTTTTTTCTATATTGCGAAGAGTTATAAGACTGTATTGCTTACAGTTTGTAATCCTTAATTCTGTTTATTATGAGAATAACTCTTGGCAACACGCTACCTCCTTATCCGGATTTTGTAGAAGGTATCCGGAGAGCTCCCGACCGTGGTTATACACTTACCCCGGCGCAGACCATCACAGCTTTAAAAAACGCTTTGCGTTATATTCCCTCCGAGTGGCACGAACAACTGGCTCCTGAATTTATGGAAGAACTACGCACTCGCGGGCGGATTTACGGATACCGTTTCCGTCCTGCCGGAGACTTGAAAGCAAAGCCGATTGATGAATATCAGGGGCAATGTATTGAAGGCAAAGCCTTTCAGGTAATGATTGACAATAACCTTTGCTTCGATATAGCCTTATATCCCTACGAACTTGTTACTTATGGTGAAACCGGGCAAGTTTGCCAAAATTGGATGCAATATCGACTGATTAAGCAATATCTGGAAGAACTTACCCAGGAACAGACACTGGTTATTGAATCCGGACATCCATTGGGGCTTTTCCGCTCCCGTCCCGATGCTCCCCGCGTTATAATTACCAATTCGATGATGATCGGACAATTCGACAATCAACATGATTGGCATATTGCCGCCCAGATGGGAGTTGCCAATTACGGACAGATGACAGCTGGTGGTTGGATGTATATCGGTCCTCAAGGCATTGTGCATGGCACTTTCAACACCCTCCTGAATGCCGGACGATTGAAACTCGGAATTCCACAAGACCAAGATTTGCGGGGACACTTATTTATTTCTTCCGGTTTGGGAGGAATGAGTGGTGCACAACCTAAAGCAGCCGAAATAGCAGGAGCAGTCTCCATCATAGCCGAAGTAGATCGTTCACGCATTGAAACACGCTACCGCCAGGGATGGGTAGGGCATGTGACTGCAGATATCATAGAAGCATACCGGATGGCAACTGAAGCAATGCGACGTCGTGAACCTTGTTCCATTGCCTATCATGGAAATATAGTAGACCTGCTCGAATATGCCGAGCGCGAAAAGATTTTGATCGAACTATTATCCGATCAAACCTCCTGTCACGCCGTTTACGAAGGCGGATACTGCCCAGCCGGACTGACTTTCGAGGAACGCACACGCCTTCTTCACGAATCGCCGGAGCAATTCCGTCACTTGGTAGACATATCTCTGCGCCGTCATTTCGAAGTCATCAAGAAATTGGTAGCCCGCGGAACTTATTTCTTTGATTATGGAAATTCTTTTATGAAAGCCATATACGATGCCGGAGTAAAAGAAATCTCCTATAATGGTGTTGATGAAAAAGACGGATTTATCTGGCCAAGTTATGTCGAGGATATTATGGGACCCCAACTCTTTGACTACGGCTACGGTCCGTTCAGATGGGTTTGCTTGAGTGGCAAACACGAAGATCTGATAAAAACAGACCATGCGGCTATGGAATGTATCGACGTCAACCGGCGCGGACAGGATCTGGACAACTATAATTGGATACGGGATGCAGAAAAGAATCAACTCGTGGTGGGTACACAGGCACGTATTCTGTATCAGGATGCAGTTGGGAGAATGAACATTGCCCTCCGTTTCAATGAGATGGTTCGCCGGGGTGAAGTAGGCCCTATTATGCTGGGACGAGACCATCACGACGTAAGCGGTACGGATTCTCCTTTCCGGGAGACGTCGAATATCAAAGACGGAAGTAATGTGATGGCAGATATGGCTGTGCAATGTTTTGCCGGAAATTGTGCCCGTGGAATGAGTCTGGTAGCCTTACACAATGGAGGTGGCGTCGGCATTGGTAAAGCAATCAATGGCGGTTTTGGTATGGTATGCGACGGTAGCGAACGGGTAGATGAAATACTTCGTTCGGCAATGCTTTGGGACGTAATGGGAGGAGTAGCCCGCCGTTCGTGGGCGCGTAATCCGCATGCGATGGAAACGAGTGAGGCATTTAATGAGTCCCATGCTGGAGATTATCAGATAACAATGCCGTATGTGGCGGACGAAGAATTAATAAAGAAGATGGTTACATCTATTGTGGGAAAGTAGTCTCACAATATAAGAGAAAACATTCCCATAATATGAGGGAGTAAATTCCCACAATATATGGAACAGTTTAAACATGCGGTTATTTTGAATAAACCATGTGGCTATTTGATGTAAAACATATAGTTATTCAGTAAAGTATAACCTCTATAATAATAGATATTTGGTATGAGTTGGAATAAGATTATTGAATGCGTCCCCAATTTTAGCGAGGGACGTGATTTGGAGAAAATAGATCAGATAGTAGCCCCTTTCCGTGCTAAAGCCGGAGTAAAACTGCTTGATTATAGTAATGATGAAGACCATAATCGTCTGGTCGTCACACTTGTGGGAGAACCGGAAGCACTGTATGAAGCAATAGTTGAAGCCGTCGGTGCAGCTGTCTGTTTGATCGACCTGAATCAGCACACCGGGCAACATCCTCGTATGGGAGCGGTAGATGTGATCCCTTTCATCCCGATTAAGAATACCAGTATGGAAGAAGCCATCGAACTCTCTAAAAAAGTAGCAGCGAAAGTTGCGGAGCTATATAATCTTCCCGTCTTCCTGTATGAAAAGTCCGCTACTGCGCCACATCGGGAAAATCTCGCCTCCGTTCGTAAAGGTGAATTTGAAGGAATGGCCGAAAAGATCAAACTACCCGAATGGCAACCTGACTTCGGACCTGCTGAACGACATCCGACCGCAGGTACCGTAGCAATCGGAGCCCGTATGCCACTCGTAGCCTACAATATTAATCTAAGTACAGATAATCTGGAGATAGCCACTAAGATTGCGAAAAGTATCCGCCATATCAATGGAGGACTTCGTTATGTAAAAGCAATGGGGGTGGAACTGAAAGAGCGAAACATTACCCAAGTATCCATTAACATGACCGACTATACCCGTACCGCACTTTACCGTGCCTTCGAATTAGTACGTATCGAAGCCCGTCGTTACGGTGTTACGATTGTAGGTAGCGAAATAATCGGCCTTGTACCGATGGAAGCTTTGATTGATACCGCTTCCTACTATCTCGGACTCGAAAACTTTACCATGCAGCAAGTTCTCGAAGCTCGTATCATGGAATAGTCAATAAGAAAATAAAATGAATCACAATTGCTTTATGGCAAACATCATTCTAAAAAACGTGCTATTCATATCTCCATTTATTATATGAACTAATTATGATGAACTATTTATGAGTGAAAACCTAATCATATTTAACGCCCGTATCGTAACCCCCATCGGCTTTTCCGCCCGTAAAGGAGAGGAAATGTCTCAACTGCAAATCATAGAAAACGGAACCGTGGAAGTGACCAAAGGAATCATTACTTACGTTGGTGAAAACCGTGGTGAAGACCGGGATGGTTACTACCAGCACTATTGGCATTATAACGCTCGCGGACATTGCCTTTTACCCGGTTTCGTCGATTCCCATACCCATTTTGTATTTGGTGGAGAACGTTCCGAAGAATTCTCCTGGCGTCTGAAAGGCGAAAGCTATATGTCAATCATGGAGCGGGGAGGGGGAATTGCAAGTACCGTAAAAGCCACCCGGCAAATGAACTACCTTAAACTTCGTTCAGCCGCCGAAAGCTTCCTGAAGAAGATGAGTACTATGGGAGTAACCACCGTAGAAGGTAAAAGTGGCTATGGCCTGGACCGGGACACAGAATTACTACAACTAAAAGTAATGCGCAGCCTGAATAACGCTGAGCATAAACGCGTCGATATAGTCTCCACTTTCCTCGGCGCCCATGCCCTTCCCGAAGAATATGCAGGGAGAAGCGACGAATACATCGACTTCCTGATTCGTGAAATGCTTCCCCTTATCCATTCCGGTAAGTGGGCAGAATGTTGTGATGTCTTTTGCGAACAAGGTGTTTTTTCTATCGAACAATCCCGTCGCCTGCTTCAGGCAGCCAAGGAGCACGGTTTCATATTGAAACTCCATGCTGATGAAATCGTCTCCCTCGGTGGGGCCGAACTGGCAGCCGAACTGGGAGCACTATCTGCTGACCACCTCCTGCATGCTTCCGATGCCGGCATCCGTGCAATGGCTGATGCCGGAGTTGTGGCTACCCTGTTGCCTTTGACAGCTTTTGCCCTGAAAGAACCCTACGCACGAGGTCGTGAAATGATTGACGCCGGTTGTGCTGTGGCACTCGCTACCGACCTGAATCCCGGCAGTTGTTTCTCCGGTTCCATCCCGCTGACCATTGCTTTGGCCTGCATCTATATGCAAATGAGCATCGAAGAAACCATCACCGCCCTGACCCTGAACGGAGCCGCCGCCCTTCAACGAGCCGACCGTATTGGAAGTATCGAAGTTGGCAAACAAGGCGATTTCATCATTCTCAATTCCGACAACTATCATATTCTACCTTATTATATAGGCATGAACTGTGTAATCATGACTATTAAAGGCGGCATGTTATATCCCGTCGCTTAATAGTTACCCCACTCATTCATTAATCACTTAAAACTGAATACCATGTTAGCAGATTTAACCGTAAAAGATTTCTTAGATAAAGTAGCTTGCAGTGACCCTGTGCCCGGTGGTGGCAGTATTGCCGCTTTGAATGGAGCACTGGCTTCCGCGCTTTCCACGATGGTGGCACGGCTCACCGTAGGAAAAAAAGGATACGAAGCCAGTGAAGAAGTAATGCAACACGCACAAACAATCACACTCCGCTTACTGGACGAATTTATTGCACTTATTGATAAAGATTCCGCTGCCTACAACGAAGTCTTTGCCTGCTTCAAACTTCCTAAAACAACCGACGAAGAGAAAGCTGTCCGAAGTGCCGCCATTCAGGAAGCAACCAAACAAGCTGCCCTCGTCCCGTTAGAAGTAGCCCGCAAAGCACTGGATATGATGTCCGTCATAGCAGATGTTGCCCGTTTGGGTAACCGTAATGCCGTCACAGACGCCTGTGTAGCCATGATGTCTGCCCGTTCCGCCGTATTGGGAGCCTTGCTGAATGTTCGTATTAACCTCGGTTCGCTCAAAGACAGAGATTTTGTCCTCCAGCTGCAAACCGAAGCCGATGCCATCGAGCAAACCGCCTGTCAGAGAGAAAAAGAATTGTTGGATGCCGTAAATCAAGACCTGCGCGTATGAGTAAGAATGTATACCATATCGGTTCCGGAGCACTGACCTTCGAAATCATCGAACGAATTATAAACGAAAACCTGAAACTGGAACTAGCCCCCGAAGCCAAGTTACGCATCCAGAAATGCCGTGACTACCTCGACCAAAAAATAGCTTCTTCCGAAGAACCATTATACGGCATAACAACAGGTTTCGGCTCTCTATGCACTAAAAATATATCTCCCGATGAACTGGGAACCCTCCAGGAGAACTTGATAAAAAGCCATGCTTGCAGCGTAGGCGAAGAAATCCGCCCCGTCATCATCAAACTGATGATGCTTCTCAAAGCCCACGCCCTCTCATTGGGACATAGCGGCGTACAAGTTATCACCGTGCAACGCATCCTCGATTTTTTCAATAATGACGTCATGCCAATTGTCTACGACCGCGGTTCCCTTGGAGCCTCCGGCGACCTGGCACCGCTCGCCAATCTTTTCCTTCCTCTGATAGGTGTCGGTGATGTTTACTATAAAGGAAAAAAGTGCGAAGCCATCAGCGTACTCGACGAGTTTGGCTGGGAACCGGTCAAACTAATGAGCAAAGAAGGACTAGCCTTGCTGAACGGCACCCAATTTATGAGTGCCAACGGTGTATTCGCCATGCTTAAAGCCTTCCGCCTCTCGAAAAAGGCCGACCTGATAGCCACCCTTTCTCTCGAAGCCTTTGACGGCCGTATCGACCCGTTTATGGATTGCATTCAGCAAATTCGCCCCCATCAGGGACAGATCGAGACAGGCGAGGCCTTCCGCAAACTACTGGCAGGCAGCGAACTAATCGAACGCCACAAGGAACATGTGCAAGATCCCTATTCCTTCCGCTGCATCCCACAAGTACATGGCGCCACCAAAGATGCCATCCGCTACGTTGCCTCCGTACTGCTGACCGAAATCAATTCCGTCACGGACAACCCCACCATCTTCCCCGATGAAGACCGGATCATCTCCGGCGGAAACTTTCACGGGCAACCGCTTGCCATCTCTTATGACTTCCTCGCCATCGCCCTGGCCGAATTGGGAAATATCTCCGAACGCCGTGTCTCCCAACTGATTATGGGACTCCGTGGACTACCTGAATTTCTCGTAGCCAACCCCGGTCTGAACTCCGGCTTCATGATTCCCCAGTATGCCGCCGCCTCCATGGTCAGCCAGAATAAAATGTACTGCTATGCAGCTTCTAGCGATTCCATCGTCTCCTCCAACGGACAGGAAGACCATGTAAGCATGGGTGCCAATGCCGCCACCAAACTCTATAAAGTGATGGACAACCTGGAACATATCCTTGCCGTCGAACTGATGAACGCCGCACAAGGCATCGACTTCCGCCGCCCGCAGAAAACCTCTCCCGTTCTTGAGCGTTTCCTCCATGCCTATCGGAAAGAAGTGCCTTTTGTAAAAGATGACATTGTGATGTACAAGGAAATACATAAAACAGTCGCCTTCCTGAAGAGGACACAGATTGAATACTGACAATAAATTGACCCTTTTTCGCTTTTCGTTAATAATGGTGACTGTTATTGCCGGGTAAGTGTCGATTCTTATCGATATTTATCCGGCATTTATTGGCTCCCATCTCTTCTATTAGCGATAAAACTTTACTTCCTATATTCCCTCCTTTTACCTTTCTTTTGTGTTTGTTCCAAATTTCCTATTAACACTTGTTTTCATTTCACTCTATTGAATGATAATAAATCCCAAATGGACTATAAATAGCTGGAAACTTAATTTGTTAATTGAGTTTTCTATATATCTTTGTTCCGTTTTTCCTTTGGAAATGAAGAGAAAACGAAAACTGCATTTTAATAAAATAGAAAAACGGATGATGACAGAGCATGGAAAGGACGCTTCCCAACGGGTAGAGTTAAGAGAACGGATCATAACGGCGGCAACAGAAGCTTTTACTTCAAAAGGCATCAAGAGTATTACAATGGATGACATTGCAGCAGCATTAGGAATTTCCAAACGTACGCTCTACGAAGTCTTTTCGGATAAAGAATCGTTGTTGAAAGAATGCATACTGAAGGCACAGGCAGACAGAGACAAGTATTTGCAGAAAGTCTTTGAACAGTCGCACAATGTGTTGGAAGTGATACTTGCAGTCTTTCAGAAAAGCATTGAGATGTTTCATCAGACGAACAAACGCTTTTTTGAAGACATTAAGAAATATCCCAAAGTATATGAGATGATGAAGAATCGGCAGGACAGCGATTCGATGAAAACCATGTCCTTCTTCAAAACAGGAGTAGAGCAGGGCATCTTTCGTTCGGATGTAAACTTCGCTATTGTCAATTTGCTGGTACGTGAGCAATTTGATGTGCTTTTGAATACGGACATCTGTAATGAATACCCTTTCATTGAAGTGTACGAATCCATCATGTTTACTTATATACGCGGTATCTCCACCGAAAAAGGAGCAAGGGTACTGGAAGACTTTATACAAGAATATCGCAAGAACCGCATCGAAGACTAGAGTAAAAGTGAGGTTCTATTGACAAACAATTAAGATTAAATTAGAAATTCAGTTTATGAACAAGATGAAAAGATTGACAGGTCGGAAGATCCTTCTGGTAGCTGTGGCATTCTGTGCATTTGGTTTTGCAAAGGCGCAGGACACGCAGACGGAGAAGAATACCCTAACCTTAACCTTAGACAAAGCCTTGGAAATTGCATTGGATGAGAATCCGACAATGAAAGTGGCAGCGGAAGAAATCGCCTTAAAGAGAGTTGCCAGCAAGGAAGCCTGGCAAAGTCTGTTGCCGGAGGCCAGCATTGCCGGTTCCTTAGACCATACAATTAAAGCGGCTGAAATGAAATTGAACGATATGTCGTTCAAGATGGGGCAAGACGGTTCGAACACCGCCAATGCCGGGTTGAGTATTAACCTGCCACTCTTTGTGCCGGGTGTTTACCGTGCTATGTCGATGACAAAGACGGATATTGAACTGGCAGTAGAGAAGTCACGTGCTTCCAAACTGGATCTGGTGAATCAGGTAAGCAAGGCTTATTATCAGTTAATGCTTGCACAGGATAGCTATGAAGTGCTTCAAGGCAGCTATAAACTGGCAGAAGATAATTACAATGTAGTGAATGCCAAATATCAGCAGGGAACTGTGAGCGAATATGACAAGATCAGTGCGGAAGTACAGATGCGCAGCATTAAGCCGAACCTGATTGCGGCAGCCAATGCGGTGACTTTGGCTAAATTACAGTTAAAAGTTCTGATGGGCATCACTGCCGATGTGGAGATAAAGATTAATGATAATCTGACCAACTATGAGACGACCATGTTTGCCAATCAGTTGAAAGAAGAGAATGTGAATCTGAACAACAATACCACCATGAAGCAGTTGGACTTGAACATGAAGTTGCTCGAAAAGAATGTAAAGTCTTTAAAGACGAACTTTATGCCGACTCTTTCCATGAGCTTCTCCTATCAATATCAGTCATTGTATAATCCGAATATCAATTTCTTCGATTATAACTGGAGCAACAGTTCCAGCCTGATGTTCAATATCAGCATACCTTTATATAAGGCAAGCAATTTTACGAAAGTGAAATCTGCCCGTATCCAGATGCGCCAGCTCGATTGGAATCGTATCGATACGGAAAGACAGTTGAATATACAGATTGTCAGTTGTCGCAATAATATGAGTGCCAGCACAGAGCAGGTAGTCAGCAACAAGGAAAATGTGATGCAGGCAAAGAAAGCGGTGGTGATTGCCGAAAAACGTTATGATGTAGGTAAGGGCACGGTGCTCGAACTGAACAGTTCCCAAGTGTCACTGACACAGGCGCAACTCACCTACAATCAGTCCATATACGATTACCTGGTTGCTAAGGCAGACCTCGATCAGGTTCTGGGAAAAGAATAAAGATAGACAACTAAAAAATTACAAGTAAGGAATATGAAAAGAAGTATCCAATTGGTAGCCCTGCTGTTAACTGTGTTTATGGGCTCATGTACAGGTGGAAAAGACAAAGCTGCTGCGGAACATGTGGACGCAAAGCCTATTGTGAAGCTGGCAGACGTAAAAGCCCGCCCCGTAGATCAAATACAGGATTACACAGCAACGGTGGAAGCCGAAGTAAAGAATAATATTGCGCCTTCGTCTCCCGTACGTATCGATCAGATTTTCGTAGAAGTGGGCGACCGCGTATCCAAAGGACAGAAACTTGTGCAGATGGATGCAGCCAACCTGAAACAGACGAAGCTGCAACTAGATAATCAGGAAATAGAATTCAACCGTATCGACGAATTATATAAAGTGGGCGGTGCGTCCAAATCAGAGTGGGATGCTTCGAAGATGCAACTCGATGTGAAGAAAACCGCTTATAAGAATCTGCTGGAGAATACCTCTTTGCAAAGCCCTATCAATGGTGTAGTCACTGCGCGCAACTATGATAATGGCGATATGTACAGTGGTGGAGAACCGGTTCTGGTAGTAGAACAGATCACTCCCGTGAAACTCCTGATTAACGTGTCTGAAACCTACTTCACGAAAGTGAAAAAAGGTACTCCTGTCGACGTGAAACTCGATGTATATGGTGATGAAGTCTTTACAGGAACCATCAACCTGATTTACCCTACCATAGATGCTACTACCCGTACATTCCAGGTGGAGATCAGACTGGATAATAAAGACCAGCGTGTGCGTCCGGGAATGTTTGCCCGTGCGACATTGAACTTCGGTACAGCAGAAAACGTAGTTGTTCCTGATTTGGCTATCGTTAAGCAGGCAGGTTCCGGCGACCGTTATGTATTCGTTTATAAAGACGGTAAAGTATCTTATAATAAGGTTGAACTGGGTAGACGCATGGGTACGGAGTACGAGTTGAAATCCGGTGTGCCCGATAACTCACAGGTTGTAGTTGCCGGACAGTCACGTTTGGTGAACGGTATGGAAGTAGAGGTGGAAGCCTCTTCCCAACTTTCTTCCAAATGAGAGATGTACAGTACCTTTCTCCCAATGCTTTTATTAATTAACCTGATTTCAAAACGATCTTCCGGCTTCCTCTTCTTGGGAGAGGAGTGGGGAGAGGCTTTTAAATAAAACAACATGAGTTTATACGAAGGTGCGGTTAAGAAACCGATTATGACCTCCCTCTGCTTCCTGGCAGTGGTGATTTTTGGTCTTTTCTCTTTGTCCAAGTTACCTATCGACTTGTATCCGGACATTGACACGAATACAATCATGGTAATGACCGCTTATCCCGGAGCAAGTGCTTCGGATATAGAAAATAATGTGACTCGCCCGCTCGAAAATACGTTGAATGCGGTGAGCAACCTGAAACATATCACCTCCCGTTCTTCCGAGAATATGTCATTAATTACATTGGAGTTCGAGTTTGGTAACGATATTGACGTTCTCACCAATGATGTGCGCGATAAACTCGACATGGTAAGCTCACAGCTTCCCGATGATGTCGAGAATCCGATCATCTTCAAATTTAGTACGGACATGATTCCGATCGTGTTGCTTTCCGTACAGGCCAATGAGAGCCAGTCAGCGCTTTATAAGATATTGGACGACCGTGTGGTAAATCCGCTGGCACGTATTCCGGGAGTCGGAACCGTCTCCATCAGTGGTGCACCGCAACGTGAGATTCAGGTATATTGCGACCCTAACAAACTGGAAGCCTATCACCTGACTATTGAAACAATCAGCTCCATTATCGGAGCCGAGAATAAGAACATTCCTGGTGGTAATTTCGATATTGGTAGTGAAACTTATGCGTTGCGTGTGGAAGGTGAGTTTGATGATTCCCGCCAGCTGGCAGATGTGGTGGTGGGTACGCACAATGGGGCGAATGTCTTTCTGCGTGATGTAGCCCGTATTGTCGATACCGTGGAAGAACGTGCACAGGAAACATATAATAATGGTGTGCAAGGTGCTATGATTGTTGTTCAGAAACAGTCGGGAGCCAATTCGGTAGAAATCTCCAAGAAAGTGGCCGACGCACTGCCGAGGCTTCAGAAGAACCTGCCGAGTGATGTGAAGATCGGCGTCATCGTCGATACTTCCGACAACATTTTGAATACTATCGACAGTTTGACGGAAACCGTTGTTTATGCCTTGCTCTTTGTTGTCATCGTCGTGTTCCTCTTCCTGGGACGTTGGCGTGCGACGCTGATTATCTGTATCACTATTCCGCTTTCGTTGATTGCTTCGTTCATTTACTTGGCGATTAGTGGAAATACGATTAATATTATTTCGCTTTCGTCACTTTCTATTGCTATCGGTATGGTGGTGGATGATGCGATTGTGGTACTTGAAAACGTAACGACCCATATCGAGCGTGGCTCCGATCCGAAACAGGCAGCCGTGCACGGAACAAATGAGGTGGCAATCTCTGTAATCGCTTCTACGTTGACCATGATTGCCGTGTTCTTCCCGTTGACGATGGTAAGCGGTATGTCCGGTGTGCTTTTCAAACAGTTGGGTTGGATGATGTGTGCCATCATGTTTATTTCTACGGTCGCCGCACTATCTTTGACTCCGATGCTCTGTTCTCAGTTACTTCGTTTGCAGAAGAAACCATCGAAAATGTTCAAGCTCTTCTTTACTCCGATAGAGAAAGCGCTCGACGGACTTGATACTTGGTATGCGAAGATGTTGAACTGGGCTGTACGTCATCGTCCGATTGTGATTGTGGGATGTATTGCTTTCTTCGTTGTCAGTTTGCTGTGTGCAAAGGGCATCGGTACGGAGTTCTTCCCGGCACAGGATAATGCCCGTATTGCCGTACAGTTGGAACTTCCAATCGGTACACGAAAAGAGATAGCACAGGAATTATCTCAGAAGTTAACCAACCAATGGCTGACGAAGTATAAAGACATTATGAAAGTCTGCAACTATACAGTCGGTCAGGCTGATTCTGACAACACTTGGGCATCCATGCAGGACAATGGCTCACATATAATCTCGTTCAACATCAGTTTGGTAGACCCGGGTGATCGTGACATCACTTTGGAAGCAGTCTGTGATGAGATGCGTGAAGATTTGAAAGCCTATCCGGAATTCAGTAAAGCACAGGTAATCCTCGGAGGTAGTAACACGGGTATGTCCGCACAGGCAAGTGCCGACTTTGAGGTTTACGGATACGATATGACAGTAACCGATAGCGTAGCAGCCCGTCTGAAACGTGAATTATTGAAAGTAAAAGGCGTGACCGAGGTAAATATCAGCCGTAGTGACTACCAACCGGAATATCAGGTAGACTTCGACCGTGAAAAACTGGCGATGCATGGCTTGAATCTTTCAACCGCCGGTAACTATCTGCGTAACCGTGTCAACGGTGCGGTAGCATCTAAATATCGTGAGGACGGAGATGAATATGATATCAAAGTGCGTTACGCACCCGAATTCCGTACAAGTCTGGAAAGCCTCGAAAATATCCTCATTTACAATGCACAGGGACAATCTGTTCGTGTGAAAGACGTCGGAAAGGTAGTCGAACGTTTTGCACCTCCTACCATCGAACGTAAAGACCGCGAACGTATCGTGACCGTTTCCGCTGTAATCTCCGGAGCTCCGCTGGGCGACGTAGTGGCTGCCGGAAATAAGGTGATAGATAAAATGGACCTTCCGGGAGAAGTCACCATCCAGATTTCCGGTTCGTACGAAGATCAGCAGGATTCATTCCGCGATTTGGGAACACTTGCCATCCTGATTGTCATTCTTGTATTTATCGTGATGGCAGCACAGTTCGAGTCACTGACTTATCCGTTCATCATCATGTTCTCGCTGCCGTTTGCGTTTAGCGGTGTCTTGATGGCACTATTCTTTACGAACAGCACATTGAGCGTCATGAGTTTGTTGGGAGGTATCATGTTGATTGGTATTGTGGTGAAGAACGGTATTGTGCTTATTGACTACATTACCCTTTGTCGAGAACGTGGACTGGCAGTCTTAAATTCTGTGGTAACAGCAGGTAAGAGCCGTCTTCGTCCGGTACTGATGACCACCGCTACTACCGTTCTCGGTATGATTCCGATGGCTATCGGTGGCGGTCAGGGTTCTGAAATGTGGAGCCCGATGGCGATTGCCGTAATCGGTGGTTTGACGATATCTACTGTTTTGACATTGATTTTGATTCCTACTCTATATTGCGTATTCGCAGGAACTGGTATCAAGAACCGTCGCCGTAAACTCCGTCGTCAACGTGAATTGGAAGTTTATTTCCAGTCGAATAAAGACAACATTATTAAGAAATAACAGAAAAGAAATATGAAATCAGTATTGATAACATTCGATCAGGCTTATTACGAACGAATCATGGCGTTGCTCGACCGTCTGGGGTGTCGTGGCTTTACATATCTCGAAAAAGTGCAGGGGCGTGGTTCGAAAACAGGCGATCCGCATTTCGGAAGCCATGCCTGGCCAAGTATGTGCTCGGCTATCCTGACAGTGGTAGAAGATAACAAAGTCGATCCATTGCTCGACACCTTGCATAAAATGGATTTGCAGACGGAACAATTAGGTTTGCGTGCATTTGTGTGGAACATTGAACGGACCATTTAAATGTGATCCGGTAGATAGATAAAAAGGAAAGGAGAATCTAATAAATAATGTAGATTCTCCTTTCTTTTTGTGGCTTTTGTCTATCTTTGCGGTCGTTTGGGATTTTAGAAACATTATGGAGATAATAAAGAATTATTTGAAATATTCGTTGTGGTTCGTACTGATTGTATTTGCAGCCTTACTTGGGCTTCATTGGCTTCCGGTACTGACCATTGACGGGCACACGATGAGGCGTGTAGACCTTTTGAGCGACCTTCGTTATCCGGAATCGGAGATTGCCACAGCTGATTCGGACAGTATCCCTTTGCCTCCAGTTGTAAAGCCGGTCTTTGTAGATACTTGTCGTGCAGGTATGACTTGCATTGAAGATTACAGTGATTCCACCCTCCGGGGGATGGCTCCTTTTTATGAAGCACTCAATCGTATCTCTTCCAGTGATTCAGATGACTCTGATGACAAACAGGTACGCATTGCCGTATTCGGAGACTCCTTTATCGAAGCGGATATATTTACGGCCGACTTGCGCGAAATGCTTCAGAAACAATTCGGCGGTTGCGGTGTAGGTTTTGTTACCATCACTTCCATGACAAGCGGTTACCGCCCTACAGTACGGCATACATTTGGCGGATGGTCCAGTCATGCAGTAACAGACAGCGTCTATTTTGACAAGAAGAAACAAGGCATATCCGGTCACTATTTCGTTCCCCGGAATGGAGCTTATGTAGAATTGCGCGGGCAAAATAAATATGCCTCCCTGCTTGATACTTGCCAGCGTGCCTCCATTTTCTTTTATAATAAGGATTCTGTTCTTCTTTCTGCCCGTGTGAACAAAGGGGAAAGCAAGAATTATTCATTAGGTCCTTCCGATGGATTACAACAAGTTCAGGTGGACGGACGCATCGGTTCTATCCGTTGGACAGTAGAACGTGCGGACTCTACCCTGTTCTATGGCTTGGCAATGGATGGAAAGAAAGGAATTATTCTCGATAACTTCTCGTTACGTGGCAGCTCTGGTCTTTCTCTGCGTGGTATTCCGGTACAAATACTGAAGCAGTTTAACCGCCAACGTCCTTACGACCTGATTATCCTCGAATATGGCCTGAATGTAGCTACCGAACGAGGACGCAATTATGATAATTACCAGAAAGGATTGATTACTGCTATCGAGCATCTGAAAGAATGTTTCCCACAAGCGGGAATCCTGCTGTTGAGCGTCGGCGACCGTGATTATAAAAACGAGAACGGTGAACTTCGCACTATGCCCGGTGTTAAGAATCTGATTCGTTATCAGCAAAATATTGCGGCCGAAAGTAATATTGCTTTTTGGAATATGTTTGAAGCCATGGGGGGAGACGGAAGTATGGCAAAACTGGTTCATGCCAAACCTTCTATGGCAAACTACGATTATACACATATAAACTTCCGAGGCGGCAAGCATTTGGCGGGACTGCTTTATGAAACCATGATTTATGGTAAGGAACAATACGACAGGAGGCGTGCTTATGAGAAAGAATAACCAGTTGTCGATCTTTATTCTTATTCTCACCGGTATGTTAAGTACCCTTTGTTTACTTACAGAAGCAATCGCACAAGACCGTATGCCTATATGTCCTCCATTAGGGAAGACTACAAAGCTGATAAAGCCCTTACGGGAAATGAACTGGGCGAATGATACGATTGCTGTACAAATAGCCTTTCCTTCAGCCTTCCGCGAAACTGGGCGGAATGAGATTCTTGATAGTATTGCTCTGCTAGCTCCCGTCTTTGAACATCTCCGCCAAGTGCGTGCCGGACTCTCCGAAGATACAGTCCGCATCGTTCATATTGGCGACAGTCATATACGTGGACATATCTACCCTCAAACCACTGGTACCCGTTTGACAGAAACTTTCGGTGCAATCTCTTATATAGATAAAGGCGTCAACGGAGCGACCTGCCTTACATTTACTCATCCGGAACGTATTGCCGAAATCGCTGCCTTGAAACCCGAATTGCTGATTCTCTCTTTCGGAACCAATGAAAGCCATAATCGGCGTTATAATATAAATGTGCACTACAATCAGATGGATGAACTTGTGAAACTGTTGCGCGACAGTCTTCCTAACATCCCCATTCTTCTGACTACCCCTCCCGGTTCCTATGAAAGTTTCCGGCAACGGAGGCGTAGACGCACGTATGCCATCAATCCTCGTACGGCAACAGCAGCGGAAACCATCCGCCGTTATGCCAAAGACCATCGCCTGCTCGTGTGGGATATGTACGATGTTGTCGGAGGAAAGCGTCGTGCCTGCACCAACTGGACGGAGGCAAACCTGATGCGTCCCGATCATGTACATTATTTACCTGAAGGATACATCCTGCAAGGAAATTTATTATACCAAGCACTTATACAAGCATATAATGACTATGTTTCCCATTGATATAGATTTCAGTAGACTAAAAGAGGTACTTACCTACGATCCGCAAGCCCCGATGATATTCAGCAGCGGTATCTTCCTTTGGCTGTTCGCTGCTTTCATGGTAGTGTATGTGTTGTTACAACGTAAATACACTGCCCGTATCTTGTTTGTCACCCTTTTTTCCTATTATTTCTACTACAAGAGTAGTGGCACATATTTCTTTCTGCTTGCTATAGTCACCGTTGCCGACTTCTTTCTTGCACAGCTAATGGACTGTGCAGAGGGGTATTGGAGACGTAAAGGATTAGTTGTTTTGAGCCTGAGTATCAATCTGGGACTTCTTGTCTATTTCAAATATACTAATTTCCTGGGTGGAGTGATAACGTCATTGATGGGAGGAGAGTTTACCGCTCTTGATATATTCCTGCCGGTCGGTATTTCCTTCTTTACTTTCCAGTCGCTAAGCTACACCATCGACGTTTACCGGAGGGACATAAAGCCATTGACGAATCTTTTGGACTATGCTTTCTACGTATCTTTCTTCCCCCAGTTGGTGGCGGGACCTATTGTGCGTGCCCGCGACTTTATCCCGCAAATCCGGAAACCTCTCTTTGTTTCGCAGGAGATGTTCGGCCGCGGAATCTTTCTGATCGTATCCGGTCTTTTCAAGAAAGCCATTATTTCCGACTATATCAGCATCAACTTTGTAGAACGTATTTTTGATAATCCTACTCTCTATTCGGGTGTTGAGAATCTGATGGGAGTGTATGGTTATGCTTTACAGATTTACTGCGACTTTTCCGGATATAGTGACATGGCTATTGGTATCGCTTTATTGTTGGGCTTTCATTTTAATCTTAACTTTAATTCTCCTTATAAGTCTGCCTCCATTACCGAATTCTGGCGTCGTTGGCACATCTCTTTGTCCAGTTGGCTGCGGGATTATCTGTATATTTCTTTAGGAGGAAACCGGAAAGGCAAGTTCCGGCAATATCTGAATCTTATCATTACCATGTTTCTGGGCGGATTGTGGCATGGCGCATCTTGGAACTTCGTTCTTTGGGGAACCTTCCATGGTGTTGCTTTAGCATTGCATAAAATGTGGATGACCATCACCGGACGTAAGAAAGGAGAACAAAGTCATGGTTGGCGGCGTGTGTTCGGAGTGATTATTACTTTCCATTTTGTCTGCTTCTGCTGGATTTTCTTCCGTAATGCCGATTTTCAGAACTCAATGGATATGCTGGGACAGATATTCACTACTTTCCGTCCGCAACTGTTCCCACAGTTACTTGAAGGATATTGGAAAGTATTCGCATTAATGTTGCTCGGCTTCCTGCTTCATTTTGCTCCCGATAGTTGGGAAAATGCAGCTTGCCGGGGAATGATCCGTCTACCGTTCGTAGGAAAAGCAGTGTTGATGGTAGCGTTGATTTATCTTGTTATTCAGATGAAGAGTTCGGAGATTCAGCCGTTTATTTATTTCCAGTTCTGATTGGTTGTGGAATTAATGTAACATCTAACTTTTGACCTGGGAATTCTTTTTAATTTCCGGTTAAAGTTGTAATTGAAATATTTTTCCTTTCTTTGTGAAAGGAAAATATAAACATTCTGCTTTATGGAAAACTCTTTCAGTTATCAGCCGGCAGCCGATCGTTACGAACAGATGCCATATAAATATTGTGGCAAGAGTGGCTTGCAGTTACCTCTAATCTCTTTGGGGTTGTGGCATAATTTCGGTAGTGTGGACAATTTCAATGTAGCAACCGACATGATTAAGTATGCTTTCGATCACGGTGTTACTCATTTCGACTTGGCAAATAATTACGGTCCCGATCCCGGAAGTGCGGAACTAAATTTCGGACGAATCTTGAAAGAGAACTTTCAAGGCTACCGGGATGAAATGATAATCTCCTCCAAAGCCGGTCATGACATGTGGGCAGGTCCTTATGGCGGAAATAGCTCTCGTAAAAATCTGATGGCAAGCATTGACCAAAGTCTCCGCCGGACAGGTCTGGAGTACTTCGATATCTTTTATAGTCATCGTTATGATGGGGTCACTCCGGTTGAAGAAACCATCCAGACATTGATTGATATTGTGAAGCAAGGGAAAGCACTGTATATCGGAATTTCTAAATATCCTCCCGAACAAGCCCGTGTTGCCTATGAGATGATGGCAAAGGCCGGTGTTCCCTGTCTTATCAGCCAATATCGGTATAGTATGTTCGATCGTGCGGTTGAGGCTGAATCCCTTCCTTTAGCGGCAGAATACGGTTCCGGCTTCATAGCTTTCTCTCCTTTGGCACAGGGATTATTGACCGATAAATACCTGAACGGCATCCCGGAAGGTTCCCGTGCTGCCCGTTCTTCGGGTTTTCTTCAACAATCTCAAGTGACGCATGAAAAAGTAGAAGCTGCCCGTCAATTAAATGAAATAGCTCGCCGCCGTGGGCAAACGCTGGCTGAAATGGCTTTGGCATGGGTGCTGAAAGATGAAAGAATGACATCGGTGATTGTAGGTGCAAGTTCTGTGAATCAGTTGGCCGACAATTTGAAAGCGTTGGAACATTTGGAGTTCACGACAGACGAGTTGAAAGAGATAGAACAGATTTTACCCGGATAAATTCAGTTTGATTCATATTTTAGTTGGTTCCGTTAAAAAATAAATGTGTGAAAAATGAATGCCCCGTGCTTCACAGCACAGGGCATTAGCATACAAACAAACAAAAATAAAACATGGAGTGGCATTAGGGGTGACAGTCCTGATAACTAAAGTGGGAACTCCGGAACTCTTTCCGGAGAGTTAGTTATTGGTATACCGTCCCACACCATGTAGTTTGTGTGTATCCTTGATTTATATACAAGAATTCGTTTTGTGGCACATAGCAGCTCAAGCCGCTATGTGTGTGTATGGTAAAGCCGTATGCCAGTCCGGGCAGAAAACTGGGAGTGGCAGCCGAGTAAGTAACAATGTTCTTCCATAACTCATTAACGTACGTTTTTAATGCCGGATTGGCTGTTAGCAATGTTTCTTTAAGATCGAAAAAGAGATGCCATTCGTTACGGTTGAAACATTGTAAAGAACTGATTGTCTCCGTATCCGGTTCCCAACGGAGAAATGCGGCGCGGGCAAGCAGAGCAAGTTCTTCTAAATATTCAGTCTGCACTACGCTGATAGTAGCCGAACGATAATCTCCTGTTTTACTGTTCCATGCATCAAAGTAAGATTGCGCAAATCTCTCTAGTTGCGGAGTTGGCTGGTAAAGATAGGACAGAGCAGACGGATATACCTCTGTCATTCCCGGACTGACAATCTCCGTAGGAGAAGCAATAATCGCTTCTGTCTTGTCTTTCAATTCATAAGCAACTTCTACACTTCCCATGTAGCAACCTTCAAAAAGAATGAAATCCCATTTCCTATGATTAGGTAAGGGAAGGGCAGAAGCAAAATCTGCCAGTTCCATTTCATCCTCCCCGTCGATGCAAACACTGCGTGTGCTGCGACTGGGATTTTCCAAACCAGCTGCCGGCAACCATGCGCTCCCGTGCGAAAACAGGATAAGACCGTAGCTTGAGGCGGAATAGTTGTTCAATATATCATTCAGCACCTGCTTCATTACATTTGATGAGGCAGAATTTTGTGCCGTATAAGTTTTCAGTAATTGGCGTGGATTTGCAGTGTGGGCACTGATTTCCATCAATTGTGGTGATGTATTTTTGCGATCACAGTAGATAAAAAGTCGGTTTTGCGAACAGTCAGTTGCCAGGAAGCCGATTGTGAGTGCTGCTATTTTCTGTTCTATTTCTGGAGACAGGCTGTTGTCTCCGGCAAGATAAGCGATGAGAATACGCTGCGTTTCCTTTTCTTGCTGAGGAATAATAGGGTGAAGATAACCCTCGTTGTCACATGAAGCAAACAACAGATAGCAGCAGCAAAAGAGAAACAACCGGTAACGGATAAATAATAATATGTGCAACAGATAATTCACCTAATATAAAGGGATAAAGAATTTGTTTGTAGCTTCCATTTAGAATTGGAGAATGTAGCCGGGCAAGGCTATGATAAGACAATGCCCGGCTAAGGTTGTTGAGATAAAAAAGGGAGTGTTTATTTTACTGAAATATTGCTCCAGTTACCAACTATCAGACCAGAATAGAAATCTCTAATATCCTGTGTGTCATATACTAACTTACAGCCGGCACCTGATGTAGAAAACAGAGGACCAAATGGTTCGTCAGCCTTTTCAACAGTCAGAGTCTTTCCGGCATTCATGATTAACATGTAATCAGCCACTCCATTACCGTCAGCATCTACACTAGGCAATAAACCGCCTTTGATTGTGGTATCTACGCTCGACTTGAAGTTGTGGTTGAATAAACCACCATTGATTACAGCTTCTGCGTCATCTTCCGAACCGACAACAGCAACCTCATTGTTGTATGTTCCGCCATTGAATGTAGCAGTTTCTTCAACGTTGATGGATACAGAATTGTAAGTCGTTCCTGTGAATGTCACATTTTTCGCTGTGATAGAGGTTGGCCAGCTGTTTGAAACAACTTTCTCGATAGTAACGTCTGCAGTGCTGGTTACTATAAACTTCTGGATGCTTGGCAAATCTAAAGTAATGTTGTTAGTCAGACCTTCCAAAACAATATCCTGTCCGTCTTGAGTCAATGTCAACTTGATGTCGTTGGTAACGTTACCTTCAAGATCAGAGAAATCAGCCGGATTAGGAATGTCAGTACCGCTCATATTGATAACAGGTTTAGTGTTGTCAGCAGTAGAAGACAGGTTCTTCATGGCAACAAGATCATCAATTACTAGATCGAAGTTATCCTTGTTGATACCTGTGATGTCGATAGAGATTGCTTTACCGTCATTTCCGCGTACTACTACGATGTGTGCACCGTTTTCGTCACCTTCAGGAATGAAGTGATCGTCTGTACTCTGTTTCTTGTCATCATCGTCGATAACTATATTTTCGGTACCACCGGTGAATTCGTCAACGATAGTAACTGTGCAGCTATATGCTTTGTACAGATTCATCTTGATAATCGTATGAGCATTCGTTCTTACAGGAACGTTGCTTGCATTACGGATTGCTACCAGTTTGAATCCATCGGCTTCAGCATTGATTTCAGTCAGTGCGGCAGCGTCAGCAGTGAAGCCGGGAGTACCATCTACGTTGTAACCCTTGAAACTCAAAGAGTAAGTAGCGTCTTTACCTGCTTTTTCAGGAATAACGTAGTTCAGGTCGAAGATCGGATAGAACTTGTCACCGTCCTGATACCATTTTACACCGTTTACGTGATCGGAAGTGCTGGTAGCAGAAGCTACATCAAACGGACGGTGGAAATAACTTTGAGTAGTCGGAGTTGCCGAAACCGGAGATTGTGTCAGCGCATTGTAACCGGTGGACAGGTTAGTCACTTCCATACCTAAGTATTCGAGAAGATTGTCGCTGCCGAGGTTGTTCAATGCATCTGCCCATTCCGTCTTGTTGTCGTAGTCGGTCAGGATCAAGCTGATCTTGGCAAACTTACGAGTAGCTGTGATAGGAATAGCAGTGCTGATACTTTGGTCTTCTGCTCCGTCTGTAATGTTATAAGTACCGTCTGCGTTTACGGTGAACTTGATAAGTCCCGTGTAAGCATCGCGTGCTTCAGGAGTTTCAACGATAGGCATCAAACCGTCAGTGAACTGTAATTCAGAAACGCTAGCCAGATTTTCAGTCTTCCAGTAATAGTCGTTACGGCTTTCCGTGCTTGAAGAAGTAACTGATTTCGGAACGAAGTCTACCCATACAACAGCTGTATAGCTATTGCCTGCCGGCAGGCGGAACTGCGGAAGTTCGATGTCGTTGCCGCTAGGTGCTTCAGTCAATACAGTTCTTACCTGAGTATATGGAGAAGTACCTCCATTAGCAAACACCTGCAAAGTGGCACGTGCATTCACTTCCTCAATCATTTCAGTGTCGGAATCTTTCCAGTTCGACCATCCGCCTTTTGAGAAATCCGTACCTGCATAAGTACTGATCGCATTCCCCATGTTAATTTTGAACGCTACCGGAGTTTCCTCACCTGTAACAACCTGCTGATTGTCTACAAATGCATCGTCACCGCAAGCAGTCATCATAGCTGTTGCAGCTATTAACGACCAGAATAAACTTTTTTTCATGCTTAAAAAAATTGGTTAATAATAAAAATGTATCACTTTTAGTTATAATAGAGAGAATATTTACGGGATATACTCTTTGAATGTCAACGGGTATATAGTCTCGTCATCTTCTATCGCTGCTGTTGCTCCTTTGATGCGCAACATATAATTCGGATTAGGCAACTCGATTGAAATAGAAGAATAGTCGGTTGCCGTGCTTCCGTAACGTTTGAATGTCACCGGAGTACCTACTGTTGTCTCTGCTTCGATGTGGAATGATAAAGGAATCGCGTCCGGCATGGGTACAGGCACTAGTAAATAGTCGTGCAAAGCAAAGGTTTTGTTGAAAGACGAAACCTCTTTGGAATATAGAGCAGAAGAAACAGTTCTCGCTCCCGATGCTTCTCCGGTCCACGCGTTGAATTGGGTGTATAATACATTTCCGGTTTCATATACGATCCGGATATTTCTCAATGCATCCGTCCATACACTGCCGTCTTCGGTTGTCAGTTTCACCCAGGGGAGAGACAGCTTTACAAACGGACGTCTTAATTTGATCGAAGTCAGTTTTTCTTCATCCCCTTCTTTGACAGCACCGCTTGCTTCGATGGTGAAAGTTTCGGATTGTCCTGCATAAGCATCTTCTATATCCGCTTCGTTGGCGGCGGTTTCCGCATGAACGGTGCCGATTGTTTCGATGAGGCGGATATCGCTTAACCCTTTTGAGGTATTGTAGATCAGGTCGGTTTCTGTTCCTGCTGCGATATAGTCTGCCCAACAGATCGCCTTGTAGGTATCATTGGGAGGCAGATGTACGTCCGGGAAAGTAATGGCTCCCGTCAGTCCGCTGTTATCGTCTATAAATAGCTGGGCTTGTGCCACGCGCAGGTCTGTTGTTTTCGAATAAACTTCCAGTTTGCAGCGCAGCCGATAGCCCGCAGGTACTTGCTTGTCACCGCCGGCACGGGTGATTGTTCCGTTGTCTGCGGCTGTTTCCGGTTCGTTGGCGGCCTTCGTGTCGACTGTTGCCTGTATGGAAATGCTGGTTTTCGGCCATTCGGCCGGTTCCGTGCTCAGAGGCGATTCGTTGGTGCACGCCGCTGTGAGGAACGACAGCCCGAAACATAATGTCCGGAAATACTTCTGATGATTCATAAGCCTATGTTTTTTCATCTTATTCTATCCTTAATAAATTATTCATTAATCAGGTATCACTATTTCTATTATCTCTTCGAATTCATCGTTGATACCCGGTGAGCTGGGTTTGCGGACAGTCAGGAATGCACCGTATACTAATGTATGTTTGTTGCGCTGCATACGTATTTCCGCATTGCCGCTTTTATGTATGCTGGTGCCGTCTGCTGCATGAGTTTCTACGATAATATTATAATAGTTGTCCGTTCCGTCGCCCGGACCTATAAAGATGAGGTCTTCTGCCAGTTTGTATTCTTTGCCCTCTGTGTGTACGCTTACCGTGTGATTGAATGTTGCACCGGATTGCGAACCGCTTGCCACTTGGCGGAAGGTGTCGAACATCGGCGGTATCCACATCTGGTAGTTCACTTTGGCGGTATGCGGTTCCGGGGCATCGGCTCCGGCCTTCTCGAAGTAGTCTTCCATATCGTTGGAAATCACGGTATATGTGCCGAAGGGACGTAACAGTTCCAGTTCTTCCGTGAAGTCGAGGTCATTGGAGTGTGAGTGAGGTCCGCCGTATCCGCTGTAATCCCAGGTAGTGCTTGCACTGAAAGCATCTTTGGTGGCTCCCGCTCCGAATGGCTCTTTCATCTTAACACTGGTGAGCGAGCTCACATCGAAATAAGGATTACTCGTCTGACCGCTGGCGAGAGGTTCGGCCCATGCCAGAACAGCTATTCTGTCTGCGGGAAGGTCAACGCTTACTTGATAGCGGTTGTTTCCTTCGGCAAGTGAACCACCGTTCACAATTTTGCGTTCCAGCTGTGTCTCCAGTTTGCCGTCATCGCTCATGGTCCAGAATTCCAGTACATATCTTACGGTCAGGCTGCCTGCACTGCGTGTATAGTTCGAGTAAATCGGCTCGTTATCCCATGCTGTATTGAATTTGAGCGTCAGTTGAGTGTGGCAGATGTGCGGATGCGCATCCAGATAACAAAGGTCTTTTTTCTCACATGAGCTCATCAGTAGCAGGATAAGTATGAGTAGTGCTGCCGCAGATGCGGAAATAATCGTCACCAACCTTTTACGTCGTATCGCCTCTTTCCGGGTTAACCATTCAGATGCGTTATATTTATTATATAAATCCATAGTTTCAGTATCTTTTTCTGTTCTCATAATCAGGTCCTCCTATGATTTAAAATCTCCAGACGAGTGATGCCTTGATTTTGCTTGGTCCCCAATAGTTCTTACCTTTATGTTCTTTGAATGCATTGCATGGGTCGTACCAGAAATACTTGTCGTATCGGAGCCGGTTGTATCCGGCAGAGATGCCCAAGTCAAAATAGAGACAGTCGAAACGGTTGAACTTAAAGATATATCCGTACGAGATACCCAGTCCGCGAATGTTGCCTTGGCGTCCGGTGCTTCCGAATTTCACATCGTATTCGCCGTAAAGTCCATACAATCCCCAGTAGGAACTTTGAAAAGAACGGTCGTCACGCACGTACATACGTATTTCAGGCGACACGGAGGCCACGTTGTAACTGTTGCCTTTGGCTTTGCTGTCTTTCAGCCAGCGATAAGCTCCTTCCACAGCGATGGAGTATCGGCTGCCCAGATAGGCTTCCAATTCAATGTTGGGGGTGATAAGAGCAGCCCAGGAGGCGAGATTGGTTTTGATGGCCATCAACGGAGGATCACACCGGCAGGGCTCCGGCTCTTGTACGACCGGTTTCTGTGGAGTTCGTTTTACGGTGTCCACTTCTACCACCTTTATTTCTTCCTTCACCACAGGAGGAGCAACGACGGGTACAATTCTTAGTAACTGCACACTGCTTGCGCTTCTTAATTTAGGATAGAAGTTAGTAAGCATATAGCGGTATGTACCTCCGGGTAGTTTTTTCAGGGCAATTTCCGGGTCTACTCCTTCGGGAGTATGATCGAGAATATCCAGTACGCGGTCTTTTTCTTTAATATTGCTTTTTTCGACCATGACACGAAGTTCGTTCCAGTTTTCTCCTCCTGCCACTACTTCGAATAGGTTGGAAGAGAGTCCTGTCTTGGCTACAAGATAGTCTTTCAATACGTCTGCTCTTGCGGCACTAAGTCGTAAGTTGAGTGTTAACGGACCTTCGGGAGATGCATATCCAATGATGCGGATGTGATCGATGACGTACTCATTTTTGTCTATAATCTCTTGTACTCTGTCGATACATCGTTGTAGAGTACCTCTGTTGCCGTTATAATCCAGATCGAGATTGCTTTTTCCTGTCTTGAAATGGATGTACCAGGCTTCCGGATCTTTGGTTATTGAGTCGGTGGGGAGTGTTTGCCCCCATGCGGCACAAGTCAAAAGAATACTTCCGGCTAATAGGCATAGCTTTCGTCTTAAATATTCCATACTGGTTTTTAATTTTTGTTTCTCTATGGTGTATGCCGTTACTTTGTAGGTAACGGCACATACCTTCTCAAACAGCAGGAAGCGTCCTCTGAACGGGATTGGTAGGGATGAAAATAAGAAAGGGAGGTCGTGCAGACTGTGAATACAGTTGCCAACTCTAAAAGATCGTTTCCAAATGGTGGATACGAATGGAATATTTATACGATAAACTTGCTTGACTTAGCTTGAAATGTTTTTCATTTTAGCAAATAGTTTGCTTTTTTATAAAAACTTGCAAAAAAAGTGTTAGTTTTGTTTTCTTATTTCAAAATCAATTTCTATATTTGCCGAATCTTATGAAGACTGTTACCTACAAAGTAACGGGAGTATAATATGCTAAATTACAGTGTGTTAAATAGTATATTGCGATTTTTGTTAGCCTTTTCAGCTTCTTGTTTTACATAAGATATAATCATTCTATTTGTCCGATCTATTTCCTTTTGCTCAAATGCCTTTAAATAGGTTTCGGTCACTTTGATGGAAGAGTGTCCTAAGGCATTGCAGATGACTCCTGTTGCACATTTCTTTTGGTAGGCTGTTGTAGCCCATGTGTGGCGTGCTGTATATGACGAGAGTTTTTCGCCTAGATTCATCCTTCTGGATAGTTCGTTCAACCTTCTATTGAAACCTCGCAATATGGCTTGATACAGTCGGTATTCCTCTTTACTTCCGAAACAGTTTCCATTCTGTAGCTTTGAGTTGCTGGGTAAGATAGATAATAAATAAGGTGATTGAGGATTTCGGTTAGCCAGTTGTTTGATGAGTCGCATGGCTTCCGGGGTTACATTTACGGTGATTATTCGTCCGGTCTTTTGTCTCTTATAGATAAGTGTATCTCCATACAGGTCACATTTCCTTAGCCGGGCAAGATCGATAAACGGCATTCCTCTAAGCAGAAACAGGAGAGTGAACCATGACTGTGCTTCCTTTAGTGAGGGGAGTGATTGTTGGGCCACAAGTATATTTCCCATGTGCTTGGCAGTCAGTGATCGTTTGGTGTCTGCCCGTACGCCGGTGTATACGGTGTCAAACAATCCCTGCCTCCATTTTATCCGTTTTTCTTTCGTTGCCCTGTGGTAGATCGCCCGTAGCATACGCATATAGGTTGATACGGTGTTCATACTTAGCATGTTTTCCAATAGGTATCGCTCAAAATCCTGTAAGAGGACCGGAGTGAATACTTTATCCAATTTTATAGTACCTTTTTGCCTGATTTGCCAATACCGCAAAATCGCATTTAGTGTACTTTGGTAGACGTGGGCCGTCCCATACCGCCCTTCATTTTCCAGTCTTAATATGACTGTCTCCATAAACTTTTTTAAATCATTCATAATTAGTTCCCTTGTATTTTTTCAATTAAAAACTGAAGGAACAATGTGGACGTCGGCTACTTGTTTGCTTGTTTGAGTAATCTTTGCATTTCATAGTTTCATTTTAACTGATATTGTTGTTTCTTGTGTGGGTAGATATTTTTGTTTGTTCTTTGATAATGCGCCCTTTTCCTTCACTCCTCAAAGATAGGAAAATAGAAAAACAAAAGTTTTTCATTTTTTTGTTTTTCTATTTCTATATGTACTATACTCGTTTTTATTGTTTTTGTTTCACGGCATATAGTTACCAATCAATACATTGTGATTCGTATTGTCCAATATTCTGATGCGATTTGTTGCGGATTCTGAAAATATAGGAAAAGTGCCGTTCATTACGACGCATACTGCAAATGATTTTTCATTTTCATTTCTCATGTTCTCATAATACACGTGATAATCATTTGTAAATCAGTTATATAACACTATGAGAAATAAAAGAATAAAGGGTGTTTCTCATAGTATTACCAGCATTTTGTCCACAAAACAAAGTATTTCTCATAGCTTTTTAAGGCATTTCTCATAATCTTTCGTAGGGCAAAGAGGCTAATTAATTGTAATAGATTCAATGCTACATATTCAGTTATGCATTGATTAATAATATATTATAAAGCGTTTATGAAAGTGTATGGAGTAGATATTCGCATGTTTTCCTACCGGTATCTGAATCGTTCCACTAGAGTGGAAAGGTCTGTTCACTAGAGTGGATAGAACCGTTCACTCCAGTGCAACGATCTGTTCACTAGAGTGCAACGATACGAATAGTGGTAGGAAGCAGGGCAGACGCATTATATTTTTTACTACATTCTCCTTTTCCGTTTCTTTATTATATTATTGGTTATTACTATATTACCATTTGTTTATGTCGATTATTTTTCTTATCTTTATAAGATATATTAAAACATAAACTAACATGAAAATTGGCATAATTGACCTTTGTAAACAAATAGAAGATCCTAGGATGAATCGCAAAAAAGTACATAAAATGGAAACTATTATCTATATATCCATTGCTGCTGTAATTTGTGGCGCCCAATCCTGGAATGAGATTGAGGAATTTGGCAATGCGAAAATTGCTTTTTTCAAAAGTCGCATACCTGGTCTGGAGTTCATCCCTAGTCATGATACTTTTAATAGATTCTTCAGTATAATAAAGCCCGAGTATTTTGAGTTGATCTTCCGTAATTGGGTAAAACAAGTCTGTCAGGAGGTGAAAGGTGTTGTAGCTATAGATGGCAAGCTCATGCGTGGTCCAAGCC
>CDZO01016089.1_pt1 | contig 81761 bp, 79 predicted proteins | sample 480641 | NCBI WGS metagenome assembly CDZO01 (sample SAMEA3182088, study PRJEB8094) | gut metagenome | biome: human; feature: gut; material: Stool; isolation source: human stools | place: Canada | collected 2013-02-05
CATATTTTTCTGCGTACTTCATCAGGGATTGCCGATACTGCATGTCCTGTGTTATACTCTTGCTCATGAAGGATATGGTCTCCTCTCGTGCAGTTGGTGTGTGGTAACTCAACTATAACCGATGAGGCCTTATCCTTCATCCTTTTTCTTCCTCTGTCCAAGATCTATTGTAGTCCTACAGGGGCAGGACATGCAGGCCGTGAAAAGGTATTGACATGCGGCCAGATGCATGCTATACTGATTAAGCTGTTTTAAAGACAGCAGGTGCCGAAAGGCGTAATGGGGCTTCCCGCCTGCCGAGAAACGTGCAAAAATGCTTTGTATTTTTGGCCTCTTTCTCGCGGGAGAAAGAGGCTTTTTTGCACCCTTTCTGTCTTTGAGATGGAAATTTCAAATTGGAAACGAGGTGAAATACTTTGCCGAGTGAAAAAATCCTGAAGGAAAAAGAAGCGTTCGTTGCTTCTCTGCGCGAAAAGATGGAGAGCTCCGTGGCCGGTGTAATTGTAGATTACAAGGGCATCAACGTGGCCGACGACACTAAGCTGCGCAAAGAGCTGCGCGAGGCGGGCGTGGAGTATTTCGTGGTGAAAAACACGATGCTGCGCCTTGCCGTGAAGGAGACGGGCCTGGCCGGGCTGGCCGATGTGCTGAAGGGCTCCACTGCGCTGGCCGTTTCCAAAGAGGACCCCACGGCTGCCGCCCGCATTCTGAACAAGTTTGCAGAGGGCTCTAAGGGCAAGTTCTCTTTGAAGAGCGGCTATATGGAGGGTAAGGTGCTGGATGAGGCCGAGCTTACCGCCATTGCCAAACTGCCGGATTACAAGGGCATGCTGTCCATGTTTGCCGGCGCGCTTACCAGCACGCTCAGCGGCCTTGCCGTTGCCATGCAGGCCTATGTGGATAAGCAGGAAGAGCCTGCTGCCTGAGCCTGCGCGCTGTAAATTGTATGAAACAGAACAACACATAAAATTGGAGGTATTATCATGGCTTCTGAGAAGATCACTGCCATCCTTGACGAGATCAAGGGTTTGTCCATCCTTGAGCTGAAAGAGCTCATCGACACCTATTGCGAAGAGTTCGGCGTTTCTGCCGTTGCCGCTGCCCCTGCTGCCGCTGCCGGCGCTGCCCCTGCTGCAGAAGAGAAGACGGAGTTCGACGTTGTGCTGGCCGAAGTGGGCGCCAACAAGATGGCCGTTATCAAGACGGTGAAGGAAGTTACCGGCCTGGGCCTGAAGGAAGCGAAGGAACTGGTGGACAACGCCCCGAAGACCCTGAAAGAGGCTGTTGCGAAGAACGACGCCGAAGAGATGAAGAAGAAGCTGGAAGACGCCGGCGCGAAGGTAGAGCTGAAATAAGCTTTTCTTCCAGAATGTTACAACGCCCCATCCGTTTGGATGGGGCGTTTTTTGATGTTGGCAGGCAATGCCGCACCGCTTGCCGTGCAAAAGATATTTTGTTTTGAAAGCACCGGCGGAGAGGCCTTTAAGAAAGTTCCATAAGATATTCCTGCGGGTTTACGGCCTTGGCATCTATTCCATGCATGATGAACATGTCATGTTGAATTTTTCGAAAAGCCGCCTCGGTAAATTGCCCGTTCAGTAAAAGCAGGTGCCCGTTTTGCGTGCCAAAATAGAAGGTTCGCTGCGGGTGCAGAAACCTTTTTGGGGTGGTGAGCTTGAACATGGCTTGGGGCCCACTCCGGTTGTCGAGAAACAAATACCCAAATTCCACCATCAAATGCCGCAAGTCTTTCGAAGCGGAAATAAGGTTTTTCTGCACCAGCAGGGAAATGGCCAAATTGCCAAAGTTTTCTTTCAGCCTTTTATCTGTGATGCCGTTTTTTACATCCTGATTTTCCACGCGCTTCCCCAGCCTTTCATTTCAGCCTATCAAGTTTATTTGTAACACAATCTAACAGAAAAGAAAGGGTGCCCATGCTTTCTGCCACAGTGCCAGGGCCCTGGGTTTAATATTTTTTATCTGTCATGCTTTTTGGCTGTATGCAGCTTTTGCGCGCAGCGCCCGCAGTTATTAGCCCTCTTTGGCAAAAAAGGCAATGCCGGCCGCGCCGGGGCCTGCATGGGTGCCAATCACTGTGCCAATGGGCAGGACGGGCGGCCTTTCCAGCCCCAGGTTCTGCGACACAAAGCGCACAAAGGGCGTGGCCTGCGCGCGGCTGCCGGTATACCCCACAAGGTAGGGCTCGGCCTCGTCGATGCCGCCCTGCTCTTCAATCAGCTTGAACAGCGCCACATAGGCCCCGGCCATGCCGCGCGCCTTGCCCATCATGCCCAGCTTGCCGTCGGTGATGCCCACAACCGGCTTTACGCCCAGCAGGCCGCCCGCAAGGGCTGCAGCGCCAGAGAGGCGGCCGCCCTTATGCAGATATTTCAGGGTGTCTACAATGGCAAGAAGGCGAATGCGCTCGCGCGCGGCCTCAAGGTCCTGCGTGATGTCGGCCGCCGTGAGGCCGGCCGACGCAAGGTTGCACGCGCGGCGCACCAGCAGCTGTTCGGCCAGGGTGACGTTGCGGGAATCCACAATGTGAATGGGGGCATACCCCACTTCTTCGCGGGCAATCATGGCGCTTTGCAGCGTGCCGGAAAGCTCGCCCGAGAGCGTGATGCACACCACCTCGTCGCCCGCCTGTTTTGCCTGTTCGAACTCTGTCAGAAATTGTTCCGGCGAGGGCTGGCTGGTGGTGGGCAGGTTTTTTGCCTCGGCCAGCATCTCGTAAAAGCTCTCGGGTTCCAGGTCCAGCCCGTCGCGGTACATTTCGCCGTCGATATTGACCTGCAAAGGAATGACGCGCAGGCCCAGCGCCTGTGCCTCGTTTTGCGGGAAATCTGCGGTGGAGTCGGTGATGATGCGAATCATAGGTTTCCTCCTTGCAATGGCCTGTGTCACAAAGTGTTGAAATAGTGGTGCAGGCGCGCCAGCGCGCTGCCCAGGGCGTCCAGCTCATCCACGGGCAGCCCCTGCGCCACGGCGCGCACCAGGCCGGCGTGAAAGGCCTCGTGATGGGCCAGCACGGCCTGTGCGGCCCCGGTGAGGGAGACGGTGACGCGGCGCTTATCTGTTTTGTGGCGCGTGCGCACCAAATAGCCCTTTTGCTCCAGCGTTTTTACGGCAACGGTGGCTGTGCCGGCCGTTACCTTCAGCGCGGCGGCAATATCCGCCATGCCGCACAGCGGGCCGCAGCGGGCCACGGCGTCCAGCACATGCAGCTCTGTTACCGAAAGATTGCCGCAGCTTTGCCGTAAATTGGCCTCCTCCAGCCGAAGAATGTCGTTGAACACGCCCACCAGAAAATCGTTCAGTTTTTGCTCTTTTGGCGTCATTTGTGGCATAGGGTTTTCCTTTTTAATGCTTTGAACTTCAAAGTTTGAATTTCAAACTTTTTTGATTATAACCTCTGTCCTGCCGAAAGTCAAGAAAAAGTTGCCGCCCGGGGCGGAACAGGGCATAAAAAGCCCCGGGCAGGCCTGCCCGGGGCAAAAGTGCGGTGCAGGGCACCGGCTGTGCAAGGCTTATTCCGGGGCCTTCATGCTTTCTACCATGCTGATGGCCTTGAGCTTTCGATACATCACGGCGTTAACCAGCAGGCTGAACAGGATGGTGAGCAAGGCCGACCAGACGAAGCTTAGCGGGTAAATGGAGCGGCCGAACATAACCATATCCACCTCGGCCGTGCGAATGACGAATGTGTGCAGCGCCACGCCAAATGCAAGGCCGCAGGCTGTGCCAATCAGGGTGAGCAGCGAAGTTTCACGGTAGATATAGGCGCCCACCTCGGAATCATAGAAACCCAGCACCTTGATGGTGGCCAGCTCTTTCGCGCGTTCCGAAATATTGATGTTGGTAAGGTTGTACAACACCACAAAGGCCAGCGCACCGGCCGCTATAATCAGCACCACAACAATGTAATTGATGCTGCCCAGGCTTTGGCTGAAGCTGGCGGTAAGTTCGTGCGTGAACTGCGCGCCTGCAACGTCCCGGCATTGAAGCAGTTCCGTGGCAAGGGCCTCTTCCGCCTGCGGGTCTTCATCCATGCCGTCGGCCAGCTGGCACAAAAGCAGGTTTGTTTCTGGCGCTTTGCCAAATGCCGCCTCATAGACACCGGCACTCATATAAAGGTAATGGGAAATATAGTTTTCGCAAACGTCGGTGATGGTAAAACTTGCGGTGTTCCCGTCGGCATCCTCTACCGTGATGATGTCGCCCGCCTTAAGGCCCTGCCGCTCGGCCAGCTTCTCGGTAATAATCACCGAGCCCTCGCCCAGCTCTATCGAGCCGCCGCCATTCCGGTGGCGGAATGTAAAGTAATCGTTCATCGCCGCCGTATCTGTGGGTACGGTGATGTACAGGTTGTCTGCCGCTGCATCGCCTTCGGGCACCACCGTCACATCTTGCTGGGCCACGGGCAGGTAACCCGTGATGCGGGAAGTGTCGTTCAGCAGCGCTTGCAGCTCTTTGCCCTGGGTGGCGCTTTCATCCTGAATCGACACCATCAGCTGATAGTGCGCCAAATCGTCAAATTGTTTTTCTACAATGTCCGAGATAGAATCCCGCACACCGAAGCCCGTCACCAACAGGGCGGTGCAGCCCGCAATGCCCACCACTGTCATGAAAAAGCGCTTTTTATACAGGAACAGGTTGCGGGCCGTTATCTTATGGGTAAAACGCATGCGCCGCCAGACGGGGCGGATATGCTCCAGCAAAATGCGCTTGCCCGCTTTCGGCGCCTTTGGCAGCATCAGGCTGGCGGGCTGTTCACGCAGTTCGGCCCAGCAGGCATTCAGGGTGGCCAGCAGGGTGCAGGCAACCGCAGTGCCCGTGGCAATGGCGCCGAAAAGCGTGTTGAAAGGCGTTTTCAGAACCGGCAGGTCGTACATGATATTGTAGGCATTTAAAATGATGCTCGGGAACAGCTGCATTCCAATAACCATTCCCACCGCGCTGCCAGCCAGGCTGGCGGCAAGCGCATATAGCAGGTATTTTGCGGCAATTTTTCCCCGGGAATAGCCCAGCGCTTTCATGGTGCCAATTTGCAGGCGCTCTTCCTCTACCATGCGGGTCATGGTGGTAAGCGCCACCAAGGCGGCCACCAGGAAGAAAAACACCGGAAATACGGTGGCGATGTTGGCGATGCGCTGGGCGTTGCTGTCATAGCTGGAAAAACTTACATTATCATCGCGGTCTCCCAGAATCCACTTGCCCTGTTCAATTTCCCGCACATCGCTTTCTGCATCCAGAATCTGCTCCCAGGCATCGTCCAGCTCTGCCTGTGCCTCGGCTTTGCCCTCTTCGTATGCCTGTTCGCCGTCGGCCAGTTCCCGCCGGCCGTTTTCCAGCTCAACCATCCCATCGGTATACTGCTGGCGCGCATCCGCCAGCTTGGCCTCTGCGGCATCGAACGATGCCTGGGCCGAGGCAACGGTTTGGTTCAGCTGCTGCTCGCTGGCCTGCAGGTTGGCCAGTTCCTGCGTCAGCTTTGCCTGGCCCGCGTCCAGCGCGGCCTGCTGTGTGTCCAGCTGGGCAAGGGCCTCGTCCAATGTGGTGGGAGGCTCTTGGGCCGCTAAGGCCTCAAGGCCAGATTTTATTTTCTGAAACTGCTGCAGATACTCATCCAACAGGCCCCAGTCAATGCCGCCCTGGCCGGGGTCAATGCCGCCCTGACCGGGGTCTGTACCGCCCTGGCCGGGGTCTGTGCCGCCCTGACCGGGGTCTGTGCCGCCCTGACCGGGGTCTGTGCCGCCCTGGCCGGAGCCGGAAGGCGGAATGGCCTCCACAAATTGGGTGATCAGGTCAATGGCCTGGATGGTGGCACTATCCGTCTGCTCTGCGGCGCCCTCAATGTTTGCCAAGGCAGTGCCCAAACTGGGGAAAGCGGCGCTCAGCTGCGGCACGGCCACATTCCAAAATTGGTCTTTGCCCTGCTTTAATGCTGCCAGCGGGGCTTTGGCTTCGTCCAGCAGGGCCTGGTTTTCGTCTATCTGGGCCTGGGCGCTTTCAATTTGGGCATAGCCGTCTGCAATCTGCTGGCGGTAGCCCGGCAGCTGTGCATTCAGTTGGGCGCGCCCCGCGTCCAGCTGGGCCTGGCCGTCATCAATTTCCTTTTTTGCGCTGGCAAGCTGGGCTTCTGCATCCGCCAGCTCGGCCCGGCCTGTCTCCAGCTCTTGCGCGGCATCCGCCAGTTCGGCTTCGGCTTCCGCCTTGCCCTTCTCGTATTCTGCCCGGGCGTCGTCCAACTGGGCCTGTGCCTCACCCACAATCTCGTCATACCGCAATTTGGCCCGCTCGTCCTTTATGGCATCCAGCCGGGCATACACCTGCCCCACCTTTTCTTCATAGGCGGAAGAAAAAGAGTTCAGCTCGCGCGCGCCGTCTACCGCAATGTAGAAGGTGGTGTAATAATCCATCTCAAAGGCGCTGTCATTGGCATAGGCAAACAGGGCAATGGTGCCCGTGCCCACATTGGTATATTCGGTTTCTACCGAAAAATAGGCGGCAGAGCGCACGGTGCCCACCACGGTGAAAGAATCGGGCAGGGCGTCCGAGATGCTTTCTTCGTTATCTGCGCTTACAGTTAATATATCGCCCACCTGCGGGCGGCCGCCAGAAAAATCTTTGGTCAGGCCCACAACAATTTCATCGGGGGCAGAGGGCATCCTTCCATCTACCAGCACAAGGTCGTTCAGCTTATCTTCTTCTTCAACGCCATCGCCGGGAATGCTCATCAGCCGGGTGGTCAAAGTTTCACCCGTCTGGCTCTTCAGCATCAGGTCCATATCATAGGCAGGCATCACTGCGCCAACACCTTCCGTGCTGCGCACAGCGTTAAGGTCGCCCTCTGTCAGGCCCTGGGTAGCCTGAATTTTAATATCATAAAGATTCAGCGCGCGGCAATAATCATCCGCTGAAAGGCGCATATCGACAGGGCTGGCCAGCAGGCCGGATAAAAAGCCCACGCCCAGCGCCACAATGGCAAAGATGGCCAAAAAGCGCGAGAGGCTGGCGCGCACGGTGCGCAAAATGTTTTTTCGGTACGTCCTGCGCATTTACCATTCGATCCTTTCCACGGGCGTGGGCGCGGGGTTCGTCTCCACGGCCGTCACGGTGCCGCTTTTGATGTGGATGACGCGGTCTGCCATAGCGGTGAGTGCCGAGTTGTGCGTAATGACAATGACGGTGCGCCCGGTGTTGCGGCAGGTGTCCTGCAAAAGCTTCAGCACCTGTTTGCCGGTTTTGTAATCCAGCGCGCCGGTTGGCTCGTCACACAGCAGAATCTTCGGGTTTTTGGCCAGCGCGCGCGCAATGGAGACGCGCTGCTGCTCGCCGCCGGAAAGCTGCGCCGGGAAATTTTTCATGCGCCCGGCAAGGCCCACGTCTTCCAAAGTCTCGGCCGCGTCCAAAGGCTCTTTGCAAATTTCGCTGGCCAGTTCCACATTTTCCAGCGCCGTCAAGTTCTGCACAAGGTTATAAAATTGGAACACAAAGCCCACGTCATACCTGCGGTAAGCCGTGAGCTCTTTGGGCGAATAGCGGCTTACAAGCTGGCCGTCCAGCCAAATTTCGCCTTCATCGCAGGTGTCCATACCGCCCAGCATATTCAGCACTGTGGTTTTACCCGCGCCGGATGGCCCCACAATTACGCAAAATTCGCCCTTTTCAATATAGAAATTGATATGGTCTGCGGCAGAGATGCGCACGGTGCCCATCTGATAATATTTACACACGTCCCGCAGTTCCACAAAATGTGTGGGCGGGGCGGCAGGGGCGCTGACGGCTTCGGCGGGCTGGGCGCGGCGGTGAAATGGCATGGGAAAGCTCCTTCCAAAAAACAGACAAGCTGCTCAGTAATAAACGCAGTGTTGATTAAAACGTTAAATTTATTATAATGAAATCATGGAAGGGAAGCAATCGCCAAATAGGCCCGCTCGTGCCGATAAATCGACAAAGAATATCGTTTGTGTTCATTAGAATTGTAAATAAATCGTGAAAGGAAGAATTGCCATGCCGCGCGCACAAGACCGCCGTGTTTTAAAAACAAAAGCGCAGCTTCGCACGGCCCTCACAGGCCTGCTGGAAAAAAAGCCCCTGCAGGAAATCACGGTCAAAGAGCTTTGCGAGGCATGCAACATCAACAGGGGGACGTTTTACCTGCATTATCCGGATGTGCGCGCCCTGCTGGATGAAATTGTAAACGAACTGATGGCGCAGTTTGAAGACATGCTGGAGTCGTTCCGCCCCGGCGAAATGCTGCTGCGCAGCGGCGCACAGGCAGGCTACCGGGTGACGGATGCGGCCACGCCCATGCGCGGCATTTTTCACTTTGTGGCGCAGAATGCGGATATTTGCCGTGTTTTGCTGTGCGGCCCGCAGGAGAGCGCCTTTGTGGATAAAGTGAACCAGCTTGTGCGCGAGCGCGTGCAGGACGAATGGGCAGCCCTGGTGGGAAAAGAAAGCCGGCTTGGCTACGACTATGTGTTCTCTTTTTTTGTGGCCGGCTGTATTGGGCTTTTGCGGCGGTGGCTGCAGCAGGGCATGCCCCTTGCGCCGGACGAAATGGCCACGGTGGTGGAGGGCATCATCACCAAGGGCGTGCTGGCCCTGCAATAGCGGCGCCGGGCCCTGCATATCCTTCTTTGTGAGGAAAGGAAGGGATGGATATGCACACGGCGCTTTTGCTCACCACACTGGCGGGCCTCTCAACGGGGCTTGGCGGGCTGGTGGTGTGGATGGTGCGCGCGCCCGGCCCGCGCGTGATGGCCTTTTCACAGGGGTTTGCGGCCGGGGTGATGATGACGGTGTCGCTTTCTGAAATGCTGCCCAGCGCGGTGGAGGCCTATGCCAATGCAGGCGCTGTGCCGGTGGGGGCCGCGCTGCGCTGTGCCAGCCTGTGTGCGGCCGGCATGTTGGTTGCGTGGCTGCTGGAAAAAAGCCTGCCGGGCGAAGAAGCGCTTGCCCGGCGCCTTTCAGTGCCCAGCAAAACGCGTGCGGCCGCCCTGCGCGGCGCGCTTGCCACCATGGCCGCCATTGTGCTGCACAACCTGCCCGAGGGTATTCTTACGCTGTTCACCAATGCGGCAAGCAGCGCCCTGGGCCCATCGCTTGCGCTGGCCATTGCCCTGCACAATATCCCGGAGGGCATTGCGGTTGCCGTGCCGGTATATTACGCTACGCGCAGCCGTGCCAAAAGCCTTGCGCTTGCACTGGGTTCGGGCCTGGCAGAGCCGGTGGGCGCCCTGGCGGCATTTTGCTTGCTGCGCGGCCTTTTTTCGCCCCTGTTTTTGAACGGCCTGCTGGCGCTGGTGGCGGGGGTGATGCTGCAGGTGTCGTTTGCACAGCTGCTGGCGGCCGGGTTTTCCTTCGGGAAAAACAGCGCCTGCGCGGCCGGGCTGGCCGTGGGCACACTGTGTATGGGCGTGGGGCTTTACCTTGTGTAACGCGGCGCGAAGTGGTATAATGCCCTGTGTATAAACTTGGCCGCGCTGCGCCTTGCCGCGCTGCGCCGGAAGGGGGCGCGCATGAAAAAGCTGGTTTTAAGCGCGGTGTGCCTTGCGCTTTCGGCCGTGCTGGCCGGGTGCGATTTTACCGTTTCGTTGGGCGGAAATGCAGAAGAACTGCTGCGCGCCCCCCAGCCCACACAGTTGCAAAGCGCCGTGCAGAAGGCGCTGGTGAGCCACCTGGGCGAAACGCCGCAAATGAAATATCCGCGCGGCGGGGAAGAGCTTTCCCCCATTGTCCTGCGAGACCTGGACGGCGACGGCACAGACGAGGCCATTGCCTTTTTTACGGCCGAAAGAAGCGGGCAGAATGTTTGCATGGCCGTGCTGGAGCAGGCCGGGGATTCATGGGAAGTGGTGTGCGAATCCGAGGGGCTTTCCACCGAGGTCAGCCAGGTGCAGACGGTGAGCCTGCGTGAGGATGCGGCCCAGCTGGTGGTAGGCTATGCAAATTCGAACCTTACAGACAAGTATCTTACCATTTACTCTTATGGCGGCGGCCAGCTGGTGATGGAATACCAGCAGGCCTGCGAGGCATTCTTGATTGCAGACCTGAACTCTGACGGGGCCAGCGAGGTGTACCTGGCGCAGTCTACGGCACAGGCGGGCCTGCTGACGCTGGAGGCCGTGCGCGATATGGCAGGCAGCCTGCAAAGCGTGCAGACGGTGCAGCTGAACAGCAGCTTTTTGCACTGCACCGCCCTTTTGGAGACGCGCAGCGGCCGCGCGCAGGGCATTGTGGTAAGCGGCCAGCTTGCATCGGGCGGCACGGCGCAGCAGGTGCTTCGCATGACGGGTGGCCAGCTTCTAAGCTGGCCCGTTTCCGGCGGGGAAGTGGTGACAGAGCGCACCATGGGCCTGCCGGACGCGCTGGGCCCGCGCATCACAGCCAGCGGCACCGTGCTGCTGGCGCATGTGGAGGCCCGCGCAGACACTGCAACCACCACGCGGCGCTACTATTTTATAGAGTGGGACGATTACCTGGCGGCAGAGCCCGCGCGCGAATATGGCGTGGCGGATGTGGCCACGGGGTACTATTTGCGCCTGCCCTCCGGCTGGCGCGATGCGGTGGCCCTGCAGGACGGCCCTTTTGCAAACAGCTTTGTGCTGCGCAATGAGGCGGGCGAGGCCCTGTGCACCGTGCGCGTGGTGCCGGAGGACGCTACGCTGGGAGGCTATGAAAAATTACTCAGCCTGGAGGGCGGGCAAAAAGTGATGGCTTATTTTCACACCAACTGCACGCCCGGCGAGGCGCTTACCCTGCGCGCCGGGGCGCTGGCGCTTTGAGATACGGAAAGGATGGTGGACGGCATGCGCAGAGTACTGGTAGTAGAGGACGAGGCGGCAATTCGGGAAGTGATTGCCCTGAACCTTCGCATGGCGGGCTATGACGTGACAGAGGCAGGCAGCGCGGAGGCGGGCCTGGCCGCGATTGGCGGCAGCGCCCCGTTTGATGTGGCGGTGCTGGATATTATGCTGCCGGGCATGAACGGATTTTCTCTGTGTGAAAATATCCGGCGCGACAGCGACAGCATCGGCATCATCATGCTCAGCGCAAAATCGCAGGAGGATGATAAAATTCGCGGGCTCTCCATTGGGGCGGACGATTATATGACAAAGCCCTTTTCGGTTAGCGAGCTGCTGGCGCGCGTGGATGCATTGTGCCGCCGCGTGGCGCGTGCGGCCGGGCAGGACGGCGGCCAGGAGGCTGAGGGGCGCATGGTGTCCGGCAGCTTTGTGCTGGACCAGAAAAGCCGCATCCTGTATAAAAACGGCGAGCCCATCGACCTCACGCAGGTGGAATTTCAAATTATGGAGTTGTTTTTCGCAAACCCCGGCGTGGCGCTGGTGCGCGAAAAGATTCTGGAAGGCGTATGGGGCGAAAATTATTATGGCGATGTCAAGATTGTGGATGTGAACATCCGCCGCCTGCGCATGAAAATAGAGGACGAGCCCAGCGCGCCGCGGCATATCATGACGGTGTGGGGCTACGGTTACCGCTGGAACAGCTGACAGCCTGCGTGCGGCCGGTGCGGCCGGGCGCGTGCAGGCACGGGCGGCACAGAAAGGGGGGCAGGCCGCATGAACAGCATCACCCGGCGCTGGGTGCGCGGCAGCCTTTTGCTCACCCTTATTGCGCTGTGCCTGGCAGAGGCCGTGTTTTTGTATTTTACCATCACCAATTACTACGACGGCACGGCCCGCGCGCTGTATACGCGGGCCAATACGCTCTCCACCCAGCTCTCTGTGATGGGCACCCAGACGGAAGAGAGCCGCAGCGCCGCCGTGCGCCGCATGGTGGAGCAATTTGAAGAAAAAGACCGCTTTGAACTGATGCTGATGGATGCACAGGGCCACATGGCGGTGTCGTCCACGGGCTTTTCCACGGCGGACCAGCAGGGCTGGAGCGATGTGGCCGAGGCGTACACCAGTGAAGAGGGCACGGGGCGTGCTGTGTACCACACGGCAATGGGTGAAAAGGTGATGGCGGTGACGATGCTGCTGCCCTTTACCTCGGGCGATATTGTGGCCATGCGCCTTGTCACCAGCCTCACCCTTGTGGACAGAAGCATCCTGAAGCTGGCGGTGCTCAGCCTCTCGGTGGCGGCTGCCATTCTGGTGTTCAGCGTGTGGAGCGGCATGTTCTTTGTGCGAAGCATTGTGCGCCCCATTGACGAAATTGGGCAGATGGCGGCCAAAATGGCGCAGGGCAACCTGGACATGCGCATCTCGAACAAATATGACGACGAGATAGGCAAGCTGGCCGATACCATCAACCATATGGCGGGCGAACTGGACAAGACCGAGCGCATCAAGAATGAGTTCATCTCCTCTGTGTCGCACGAGCTTCGCACCCCCCTCACGTCGATCAAGGGCTGGGTGGAGACGATGGCCACCATCCGCGACCCGGCAGACCCGAACTACCAGCGCGGCGTGCAGGTGATTGCCAGCGAGACGGACAGGCTGTACGATATGGTGGAGGAGCTTTTGGATTTTTCCCGCATGCAGAACGGCCTTACGCTGGAATGTGAAAAGCTGGACCTTGCCGCGGAAGTGAGCGATGCGGTGCTTACCATGACGCCGCGCGCCATGCAGGAGGGCCTTACCCTGCGCTGGGAAGAGCCGGAGGCCCCCGTGCCCGTGCACGCAGATGCCGCGCGCCTCAAGCAGGTGTTCATCAATGTGCTGGACAATGCGGTCAAATATTCCCCGCCCGGCGGCACCATTACGGTAGAGCTTTTACAGGATGGGCACAACGCTTTTCTGAATTTCACCGATGAGGGGCGCGGCATTGCCCCGGAAGATTTGGAAAACGTCAAAACAAAATTTTACAAGGGCAAAGGCGCCGTGCGCGGCAGCGGCATTGGCCTTGCCGTGGTGGATGAAATTGTCACGGCCCATGGCGGCAGCCTGAACCTGCAAAGCGAAGTGGGCCGGGGCACCACTGTGACGGTGCGCCTGCCGCTGGAGGCACCCAAGGCGCATTCCGCCGAATGAACAGCCCGGCCGGCCGGGCGGAAAGGAACCTTTTTTGGCAAACGAAATTAAAGAAAAATTCAAAACCACCGTGGGCGGGCAGGCCCTGATGGAAGGCGTGATGATGCGCGGGCCCAAGGCCATGTGCATCGCCGTGCGCCGCCCGGACGGCGGCATTGAGACGGAAGTGACCCCCGTTGTGATGAAGCCATGGCAGAAATGGCCCTTTGTGCGCGGTATTTACAACATGGCCGAAAACCTTGTGGTGGGTTACCGCTGCCTGATGCGCAGCGCCGATATTTCCATGACAGAGGAAGAAAAAGAAGAGAGCGAATCAAAATTTGACCGCTGGGTGGAACAGCACCTGGGGGAAAAGGGCGAGGCCATTTTGATGGGCGTTGCCAGCTTTGCCGGCGTGGCGCTGGCTATTGTGCTGTTTCTGATGCTGCCCACGCTGCTGGTGGGCGGTCTGGCCAGGCTGGTGCCGCTGGGCGGCGCCAAAACCCTGCTGGAGGGCGTTTTGAAAATTGCCATTCTGGTGGGCTATATGGCCGCCGTCAGCCGTGTGAAAGAAATTCACCGCATGTTCTGCTACCACGGTGCCGAGCACAAAACCATTGCCTGCTATGAGGCGGGCCTTCCGCTGGAAGTGGAAAATGTGCGCAAATGCTGCCGGTTTCACCCGCGCTGCGGCACCAGCTTCCTGCTGATTGTCATTGTGGTCAGCATTCTGTTAAACAGTGTCATCCCGTGGGGCAGCCTTTCGCTGCGCATTGTGTTCAAGCTGCTTTTGCTGCCGGTGGTAGTGGCGGTGAGCTACGAGATTATCAAACTGTGCGGAAAATACGACAATGCCGTGTGCCGCGCCGTCAGCGCGCCGGGCCTGTGGCTGCAGCGCATCACCACGCAGGAGCCGGATGACAGCATGATCGAATGCGCCATTGCCGCAGTGACGCCCGTGCTGCCGGAGCGGCCGGACGAGAGCGTATGGTAAGGCTGGGCGCCTTGTGGCGAAAGGTCGCAGCCCTGCTGGAGCAGGCGGGCGTGGAGGACGCTGCGTTTGACGCGCGCGAGCTTTGCCGCCTGTGCTGCAAAGCGGACCCCCGGCTTGCGCCGGATTCCCCCGTGCCAGAGGCCGCGCAGCAGCGGCTGGCGCAGCTTTGCGCCCGCCGCGCCCGGCACGAGCCCTTGCAGTATTTGCTGGGCGAGTGGGATTTTCTTGATTTTACGGTAGAAGTGGGCCCGGGCGTGCTTATTCCGCGGGCAGACACAGAATGCGTGGCGCAAACAGCGGTGGCTGCGCTGAAGCGCGCGGCTGCCCGGCCCGGGCGCGAAGATGAGCCAGCCGGGCTGGATTTGTGTGCAGGCACGGGCGTGCTTGCCATTGCCCTGGCGCGCGGCGTGCCCGCCGCCCGGGTGACGGCCGTGGAAAAAAGCGGCGAGGCGTTTTCTTTCCTGCAGCGCAACTGCGCTGCGCTGGCGCCGCGGGTTGCGGCCGTGCAGGCCGATGTGTTCGGCTATGAAAATACCCTTGCGCCGCACAGCGTGGATGTCATTGTGTCGAACCCGCCCTATGTGACGGCGCAGGAATACGAGGCCCTTGCGCCAGAGCTTCGCTTCGAGCCGCGCGAGGCGCTTGTGGCGCCGCAGCAGGGCCTTTGCTTTTACAGGCATATTGCACCGGCTTATTTCCCGGCGCTGAAAAGCGGCGGGGCGCTGGTGTTCGAGATAGGCGTCGGGCAGGCGCAGCAGGTGGCGGCGTTTTGCAGGGCGGCCGGGTATGCAGGCATTTCGGTGCGCCGGGATGCCGCGGGCCTGCCGCGCTGTGTGTATGCCGAAAAACCGTGAGGAATGCGCCAAAAGGGCGAATGCTCGTTGCATTTGCACATCGTTTCGGGTATACTAACCCGTGGAAGGGTTTGCCGCACGGCGGCCGTCAAGTACGCTTTATGGGACATGACGTGCGGTATGATGCATATACAAAAACAGACACCACGCGCGGCCGGGCCGCGCACATTGCAGGAGGAAGCCATGGCAGATAAAAAGCAAACCGTGCCCTCGCCGGAGCGCAAGGCGGCGGGCGACAAGAAAAGTGCGCTGGAGACCGCGCTGAGCCAAATTGAAAAGCAATTTGGCAAGGGCGCCGTTATGAAGCTGGGGCAGAACGTCACCATGCAGGTGGACGCAATCTCCACCGGCTCGCTCTCGCTCGATTTGGCCCTTGGCATCGGCGGCTTGCCCCGCGGCCGTGTGGTGGAAATTTACGGGCCGGAATCTTCGGGCAAGACGACGCTGGCCCTTCACTGCATTGCCGAGGCGCAGAAGGGCGGCGGCGAGGTGGCCTTCATTGACGTAGAGCACGCGCTGGACCCTGTGTACGCCAAGGCCCTTGGGGTGGATATTGACTCTTTGCTTGTCTCTCAGCCAGACACCGGCGAACAGGCGCTGGAAATTTGCGAGGCGCTGGTGCGCTCGGGCGCCATCGACGCCATTGTCATTGACTCGGTGGCGGCCATGGTGCCGCGCGCCGAAATAGAGGGCGAAATGGGCGATTCCCATGTGGGCCTGCAGGCCCGCCTGATGAGCCAGGCGCTGCGCAAGCTGACAGGCGTCATTGGCAAAACCGGCACAGTGGCCATTTTCATCAACCAGCTGCGCGAAAAAGTGGGCATCGTGTACGGCAACCCCGAGGTTACTGCGGGCGGCCGCGCGCTGAAGTATTATTCTTCCGTGCGCATTGATGTGCGCCGCATTGAGGGCCTGAAAGATTCCTCCGGCAACTTCATTGGCAACCGCACGCGCGCCAAAGTGGTGAAAAACAAGGTGGCCCCGCCCTTCAAAGAGGCCGAGTTCGACATCATGTTCGGCACGGGTATTTCCAAATCCGGCGAGCTGCTGGACCTTGCCGTGAAACTGAACATTATTCAGAAGAGCGGCGCGTGGTTCTCTTACGGCGAAACCCGCCTGGGCCAGGGGCGCGATAACACCAAGAATTATCTGGAAGAGCACCCGGAATTTGCCGCGGACATCGAGGCGCAGGTGCGCGCCCGCGCCAGCGAGCTGTTTGCCGGCCGCGCGGGCAAGCGCCGCGGCGGCAGCCTGGATGACGCGCCTGCCAAGACGGCCGAAAAACCGGCCGCGCCCGCTGCGCCCGCAGCTGCGCCGGCCCCTGCCGCACAGGCGGAAGAGGCGCCGAAAGCGCGCACCAGAAAGCCCAGCATCGACATTATGATGGAAGACGAATAAATGAGGCTTTCTAAAGTTACCGAGACAAAAAAGGGCCGCATGGCCCTGTTTGATGACACGGGCGAATTTCTGTTCTCTGTAGATGCAGAGACCTACTGCAAATATGGCCTGTGCGAGGGCTGCGAGCTGGATGCCGCAGCCCTTGCCGGTTTGCAGGCCGCCAGCGAGACGCGCCGCGCCAAAGATAAGGCACTGGGCTATCTTTCGCTGCGCGGCTATGGCTCGCAGGAATTGTATGAAAAGCTGTGCCTCAAGTTTGACGGCCCGTCCAGCGCGGCCGCCGTGGCCGAGATGCAGCGCCTTGGCCTGCTGGATGACACCGCCTTTGCAAAGGCCCGCGCGCGCCACCTGGCGGGGCAGAACCGTTCTGCAAGAGAGATTGAACGGCGGCTGAACCTGCTAGGCCTGTGCGCCGAGGATATTTCCGCGGCAATGGAAGAAATTGCGCCGCAAAGCGAGGCCGCCTGCCTTGCCGTGGTGGAAAAGCACTACCGCGCAAAGCTGGCCGCCGGCCAGCGGGAAAAGGTGCTGGCGGCGCTGGCGCGGCGCGGGTTTTCCTACGGCGAGGCAAAGGCCGCAGTGAGTGAAGTGCTGGCCCAGCTGGAGGCAGAGGGCTGTGAGCTTTAACAGGAAAGGGGCGCAACGCGCATGAAAATTGCATTGATCTCTTTGGGGTGCCCGAAAAACCAGGTGGACGCCGACTGCATGGCCCATGCCCTGCTGCAGGCGGGGCACACCACCGTGGCCAGCGTGGAAGAGGCACAATGCGTGCTTATCAACACCTGCGGCTTTATTGAAAGCGCCAAGCAGGAGGCCATTGATACTATTTTGGAGGCATGCAGCCACAAGGCGCAGAACCCTGCGCTGAAAGTGGTGGTGACGGGCTGCCTTGCCGAGCGTTACCAGCAGGAGATACGCAAAGAGATGCCCGAGGTGGACGCGGTGGTGGGCATTGGCTCAAACGCGGCCATTGCATCCATTCTGGAAAGGCTGGAACGGGGCGAAACGGGCATTGAAAGCTACGGCCCCAAGGCTGCGCTGCCGCTTTCCGGCAAGCGCGTGATCTCTACGCCGCGCCACTATGCCTATCTGAAAATAGCAGAGGGCTGTTCAAACTGCTGTACTTATTGCGCAATCCCGCTCATTCGCGGGCCGCTGCGCAGCCGCACGGTGGAAAGCTGTGTGGCCGAGGCGCGCTGGCTTGCCGGGGAAGGCGTAAAAGAGCTGATTGTGGTGGCACAGGATATCACCGCCTTTGGCGCAGACAGGGGCAAGGTGGAAATTGCCCGCCTGCTGGATGAGCTGAACAAGGTGGAGGGCATTGTGTGGATTCGCCTCCTTTACGCCTACCCCGAGCGCATCACAGATGAATTTGTGGCCGCCATGGTGCGCAATGAAAAGGTGCTGCACTATCTGGACGTGCCCATCCAGCACATTGATTCCGATGTGCTGCGCGCCATGAACCGCAAGGGGGACGAGGGCACTGTGCGCGCCGCGCTGGAAAAGCTGCGCACCGCCATGCCGGATATCACCCTGCGCACCACACTCATCGCCGGGTTCCCCGGTGAGACGCCCGCGCAGTTTGAAAAGCTGTGCGCCTTTGTGCGCCAGCAAAACTTTGCCCGGCTGGGCTGCTTTGCCTATTCGGAAGAAGAGGGCACAAAGGCTGCGCAGATGACGCAGATGCCCCTTGCGGTGCGCGAACAGCGCGCAGAGGCCGTGATGCGCATCCAGACGGATCATATGGCCGCGCGGCAGGCCGCATTGGTGGGCACACAGGCACAGGTGCTGTGCGACGGCTGGGACGAGGAAAACGGCCTGTGGCTGTGCCGCACGCGCGCCGATGCGCCGGATATTGACGCGGTGGTGTGTGTGGACGGCAATGCCGCGCTGACACCGGGTGAATTTTATACGGTTCGTATCATAGATAGTGATGTATACGATTTGTATGCAACTTTGGCGGAATAAAGGAGAATCAAGCAATGAACCTTCCCAACAAACTGACGATGCTGCGCATTTTGCTGGTGCCGGTGTTTATGGTGCTGGCGGGCGTTACCCAGTACGGCACGGCCAGTTATACTACCAATGCATGGTATTTGGCCGCGGGCATCGTGTTCGCTGTGGCCAGCTTCACCGATTATCTGGACGGTTACCTGGCCCGCAAATGGAACCTTGTCACCGATTTCGGCAAATTTGCCGACCCGCTGGCCGATAAACTGCTTACCACCGTTGCCTTTCTGTATATGATGCGCGACGGCGTGTGCAGCATCTGGGTGGTGGCTATTATTCTGGCGCGCGAGTTTGCCGTGGCCGGGGTGCGCATGGTGGCGGCGGCCGGCAATAAGGTGATTGCGGCCAATTGGTGGGGCAAGGTGAAAACTGTGCTGCAAATGGTGACAATCCTTTACTATTACTTTGCCGCCTCATTGGCAGGCCCTACAGATGTGATGGCCGTTGGCCTTATCAGCCAGGTGCTGTGCTGGCTGGTGGCCGCCGTTACGCTGATTTCCGGCGCCAAATATCTGTGGGATAACCGCCAGTTTATCAACACGGCGAAATGATTTTTCTGTTTATCACAAAAGAAATTTTTGACGAAGATTTGGTGAAAACGATATCGAAAGAATAAAAATGCACCGACATGCTGTTCTGGCATGCCGGTGCATTTTATTCAGGGCAGTTGTTTTTATGCTGTTTGGAATTCTCTGCGTATTCTGAGGTGTTTTAGAAATTCAAGTTAAGAAGATGATAGCCATTTGAGGCGAATTTGATAAAATCATATAGGTTAGGTTTTCCCCCCCAACTAGTATCAAACCGTCATGCGCGAAAAGCAGGGATCCGTTCTCGATATAGAGATATCATCTTCTTATTCCAATCATCTGTCCCAGGAAGATTAGCGCTCTTGAAGATAGGAAGTTCCTTTTTGTCTTGCATAAAACGATTATATACCTTTAGTATTAATCTTTGTCCAAGAAACAGGCTGGAAAAAGTAGAAGCTCCTCCTGTAACTCCACCTTGGTCGGTTAATCTGAAAAGTCCATCTCCGTAGGGAACACAGTTGTCTAACACGATATCGCACACTTCATATAACTTTTTGTTATCCGGATGCCTTGATGTTAACTGGCGGGAACTTTTTACTGAAGTAATTCCAATAGTATGCAGCCCCAAATGTTTTGCAAAAAGCACAGCCTCTATAGGAGTGGGATTAATACCAGAATTGGAACAGACTAGCAAACAGTCTTGGGCACGCAGCTGAAACTTCGATAATATTCGCATTGCATTGCCGGAAGTTCGTTCTAAGATAGTACTGGCGTTGGCACCATTATATATCATCATTTCATCAGTAAGAATTGGGCTTACCGGAACCAGTCCACCACAACGATAGAATAATTCATCAGCAATCATATGCGAGTGCCCAGTAGCAAAAACATGCAGGATCCCTTGTTGGCACAAGGATTGGTAGATAAGTTCACTGGCAGAAGCAAGCGACTGACGATTGGCTTGTTCAACGGACAAAAGTAATCTATGCAATCGGTAAACATAATCAGAATCATCGATGAAGTTATCCACAATAGGCCCCCTTATCCAAATGTGCTAAAAAAGAAATATATGATTGAAAAACATAGCCTCTCTTTGTAACTTACAAAGAAGAATTAAGGAGGGTTGAGAGCGCTGATAAGGCTTCTTGTTCATCTACACCACATGCAGATATTTCAATTTTCTCTCCCTGCTTGAGGCCAAGCGACAATAGAAGTATGATGGATTTTGCATTTATTTTTTTCTCCCCGATACGTCCTATTTGGATTTCAGATACATAGTGGTTGGCAGTTGTAGAAAACAATGAAGCAGGCCTTGCGTGGATTCCGTCACTGTTTTGGATAGTAAGAATTTTTGTCATTGTAAACTACTCCATTTTTACATATTCTTTTATCAAGTCCAACACTGCGGCCTCATTTTCCATCATTAAAGCCTTTTGGCCTAGTTTAGAGATTTCATCGAAGGAGCAACGGCAAAGGACATGCTTAATATTGGCCACTTGGCTGCTTCGGAGAGAAAGACTGGTTACTCCTAAGCCAATCAACAAAGGTGCGGCTTCGGGTGAAGATGCCATTTCGCCACATACGCATAATGGCCTTTTTGCTTTTTGAAAAGATTTTGCCACATGTGCAATCAATTGAAGAATAGCAGGATGTAATGGGCAGTAGTATTCACTTACCTGAGGGTTTGTCCTGTCTGCAGCAAATGTATATTGCGTTAGATCATTGCTGCCGATACTGGCAAAGTCAGTTTCTTGCGCAAATAAATCTGCGCAAAGCGCAGCAGCAGGTGTCTCGATCATGACGCCAAGGGGAAGCGCGGAGCGAAAGGGGACATGCTCCCTTTTTAACTCATCTTCTACCTGTTGGATGATTTGTTTACATTGACGCACTTCTTCAATGCAGCTTACCATGGGAAGAAGGATTCGGACGTCACCATAAATAGCGCTACGCAGAATTGCACGAAGCTGATCTTTAAATATTGCTACATTGTGAAGCGAATAGCGGATACCACGAAGGCCGAGAAATGGGTTTTGTGTGCATTTTAATGAATTGTCAAAGCTGGGCATCTTATCTCCACCCAAGTCATTTGTTCGAATAATAACAGGTTTTCCAGATGCTTTTTGAACGACATGAAGATAGCTTTTATACTGAAAATCTTCACTGGGTAATTGGTCTTTCATAAATAGAAATTCTGTTCGAAACAGACCAATACCATCACACGATAAAAGCTCTTTTGGAAAAGACTGGGCAGATTCAATATTCAAGTAGATGGGAATATATTTTCCATCTTGTGTAATGGCCTTTTGTTCATGATAGGTTATAGAAGTTTTTTTTGGTTGGGTTGGCAGATTTTTTTTCTGAACAAAGATTTTCCTGATTTCTGGAGAAGGATTTTTCCATACGATTCCCTGTGTTCCGTCGACTGCTAATGTTTCACACATCTTCACCTCAGCGAAAGGTATACCGGAGACGGCTGGGATTTCTAAATTGCGGGCAAGAATTGCATGATGGGAAGTATATCCGCCTTGCTCTGTCACGAGGGCAAGAATTTTAGAGGAATCAAGGCCAATTGTATCGGCAGGGGTCAGCATATTGGCTACAACAATATGGGGGGCATCTAATTGGTGAAAAAATGGTGATAGCTTATAGGAAAATGCCTGTGTTAATTTTTTATAGACAGATCGCAAGTCATTAGCACGTTCCTGAAATAGAGGATCAGATAAGTGTTCCAATACATCTATGTGCTTTTGATAGACTTGTTCAACAGCAAGTTCTGGTATTGTGCCATCGGATATCTTTTGATGGATTTCTTCATTTATGGCAGGGTCATTTAAGATGTTGCAGTAGCACTGTATAAGATCTTTTTGTAAAGTAGAGATGTCATTTTGAGATGAAGCGTATTCGTTAAAATATTGCAGGGCATTTTCTCGGGCCTTCTCATAACTGGAATAACCAGATACATGATTATCTGTTGCGATAGGCAGAGGTAAAGAAGGTGGAAAACATATTACAGGGCCGCAAGCAACGCCGCTTGAAATGGCAATTCCTTTAATTGACATAGGAAGAGTTCCCCCAATGGTTGCGAAGATTACGTGACATTCGATTCCAAGTATGGCGTATGCCGCGTATGGCTACACTGTATGCGTATAAATTTTCCGGAGGCGGAGAACCAAATGGGTACCCGGCTGTACTGATATGGTGCACATCGGCGCCGATACGCTTTGCGCTGAGAGCCAAGCGTCGTATGGTTTCGATATCAGAGCCTTCCTGAGAGGTGGTGATGGAGGATAAAACGATTCCTCCTTCTTCATGCGCTGTATAAGCAAAAGCTTGAGCAGCATTTTCCGTTAAACCAGGAACGGTTCCAGGAACAGGGATGATTACACCATCCGCCCCGGCTTGGATGTATTGTTTGGCAATTGAAGGAGAAAAATCTTCCACACAGCCGGAATGATGCATCTTTCCGGCAAAAAGAACCATGTCCGTTCCTTCGCGGAAGGAAGAGATGGACATAAAAATATCTTTATGAGAAATGCATCCCCGATTAGGGTTGGCGGTTAAAACGGCAAAATTGGCACCGCTTGCTTCTGCGGCAATGCCATTTTGCCTGTTTGCACGCATTTTATCAGGAACAACAGAGATATTTGGTTCAAGTATCGGGGCACAGGGACGCCCAAGAAATCGCGCTAATCCACCAAATCCCTCGGGAACAGGTGAAAGATCATCAATGCCTGGAATGACAGGACCAGGCAAAGAAGGGGTCGCATTGTTGACAATGATCAAATCTGCTCCGAATGCCGCGCTATATTCAGCGCCGTTGGCATGTCTATCATATCCATATGGCGCTGAACTGGATATACCTTCCACCTCGGCAATTAGAGTCCTTCCTTCCGAAGAGAGAATGGCCTCGATAAGGGCGTTGCCTCGCAACCGAGCAAATTCTTGCCCATACAGCTCTAATATGCGCATTTGATATTTCCTCCAAAAGCTATAACCAGCCTTGCTTTTTTAATCCAGCAACTAATTGTTGCTTCAAAGGATCGCTGTCAACAAAGTTTTCTGCCGTGATAATGATAGGTACTTGTTGAGAAAAAGGTTGTGTATGCATTTCTTGCCCAACTACAACGTCTACCTGGTCAATAATTCCCTTAGCCGCAGTAAAGTCTGTGTGTTGGATTTCAAAATTCAAATCTAAATTCAAATCAGAAATAACATCATCCATTAGCATTTTCAGCATCATGCTACTTCCAACACCCCACCCGCAAACGCACAAAATACGGATGGTTTTTTCATCTGGCTGTCTCATGGAAAACCTCCTTTTCTGCGGGCACGGCTAAATGCCGCGCCCGCAGGGAAAATATCTATCATGTCTCTGCATTTTGTGTACAATTATCCATAGCCTTTTTTTGTTTCTTTTTGTAAAAAGCGATATAAGCAAGGCCCAGAAGGAAGAAAAGAGAAACGATGGCCCAAACGCCATATTCGCCGAGAAAAATAAACGGCTTCGCCAACAAATTCAAAAGTACAGCAACAACAAAATAGTCTTCATTTGCAATCCAAACGATTTGCGGAGCTGTGGAGGCAAGAAGTGGCCATGTGATGGCCATGCCGATTGCCATAAAAGCGCCATCGATTGCACCGCCAATCACTGCTCCTTTTACTCCGCCCCAAATGCCTCCGGCGATGCCGCAAGCAGCGCCGCCAAAAAACAGAACAGATGGAGGAATGGTAAACCATCCAACAGCGGCCATCAAAATCATAAGAACAAGGTATACGACTGTGGCAGAAATGAAACCAATTTGTACTGCTGTGGGAGCATAAGGATAAATAGCAGGGCAATCCAGGCCGGGTTTCGCCCCAGGAATGACTTTCATACTGATCCCTTTAAAAGCGGGAACGATTTCTGCCAAAAAAGTACGGACGCCAAACAGCAGGATAGCAAGGCCGGCAGCAAAACGTAACCCTACAATAATAGCCCACACCCAAGGGGAAATGCTGGCATCATAATTAGCAGCCTGTTGTGCGACGATTTCTTTGTCTGCAAAAATAATAGAAATGAGCATGACAAGGCCTACCAGGATGGCGCTGGATACATTGATATCCTTGAAGAAGTCCAGACGTTTAGGAAGCTTGATGTCTTCTGTGCTTTTTTGATGTTTTTTCCCTAACAACATGCCGACTTTCATAGACAGATAAGTACCAGCAGCAGTTGTGTGTGCAAAACCAAAATCGGTTTTACCGGTTAGTTTTTTGATCATAGGTTCCATAAGAAGTGGCTGCACGGTCATATATATGGCCATAATAACGGAACTGGAACAGATGAGGGTAAAGGAATTGGCCATGGGGAAAAGGGCCATAATGGCAGCGCATACCAGGACGGAAAGCCAGAAGATTAGATGCGCAGTGAGATATACATACTTGGTATTGAAAATACGCACAAGAATAACATGCAGGATAAAGCTGAATGCCACTACCAGCGCAATATCGCCGCCGCGGGCTAGGATGAACTGGTCCATATTTCCGGTTGCCTGCGGTGTTTCCATCCCGAAGGCACTTGACATGATATTGGTAAAGTATGAAAGCTCTCCGGTAAAAACGCTAACACCCACATTAAGGATGATAACGCCAATTGCGGCGCGCAGGGCACCAGCGATGGCCTGCTCAATACTTTTCTTTTGGAAAAGAAGGCCAATCAGTGCAATGATGGCCATCATGATGGCAAGTTGATTGAACAAGTTGTTGGCAATAAATTGAGCGATATTGATTATGGCTTCCATAAGCAATTGTTCCTCCTTTCGTAAAATGCCTGCTATCGCTTTATGTTTTTAATAATTTCCAGAACGACCTCCTTTTGATTGGTGTTTCGGATCACATCGATGGCTTTTGTATCTATCAGCAGCTGCATAAGATCTTTCAAAATATCGGTATGGCTATATCGATCTATCGCACCGAATAATAGTATGATATCTACAAACTTTCCCGAAACAACCTCCACAGGGCGGGTAAGAGTTGTGAAACTCATGCATAGCCGGTTTACACCAGATTCCGGGCGCGCATGTGGCATGGCCACCATGGGGGCAATCACGATGTATCCACCCATTGCCTGAGAAGTTTCAAATGCTGCCGTGACATATTCCTCGGTAATATCACCATGACGCAGCAATGGCATAGCACTTTTTTGCAATGCATCTTTCCAATCAGAAGCATCAATCTTTAATTGGAGGGTCTCTTTTGTGATTAAATCTTTTAACATGAGAAAACCTCTTTTTTGTTTTTTCTCAAATTCGGATAAAAGGCCATCTTGCGGGGATGCAACATAGGTTTGATGAACAAAGGAAGAGGCACTGTCTTCTGTATGCTGCTCCAAAGATGTGGGATTTTGTGAAAGTGGAATATCTAGAAGCAACTGCTGGATATTCATTTGGTCTTCCTGCGAAAGAAATACATGTACAGTCACCTGTGGAATAGGGGTGGGAGGAAGTTGCAGTGTAGATAAAATAAAATCTGGTTGCCTGAGCGAAATCGCTTCATCTAACTTACAAAAAGCGACAACATCAATGATTTGTATCATAGGAAAAACATTTTTTATGCGAGAAGCAAGCAGCATAGAAGACCCCATTCCAGAGCTACATACAATCAGGGCGCGAAAAATTCGTGGTAAAGGTTCATGGGATCGTTCAAAAGCGGCTGCAAAATGTAGTGCAATATAACCAATCTCTTCAGCGGAGATTGCCTTTCTGCAATATGTTTCCAAAAGAGTACATGCGAATTTAGTCATGTAGAAGATATCGGGATAAGAGTGCTTCAATTCATCAAGATGAGGATTTCGGATGCTTAACCCGTATCTGATTCGGAAAAGGGCAGGACGTAAATGATTGATTAATCCCTCAAGGAGGATCTCGTCGTAAATGAAGCGATTTAAAAGCAGAGTTTGCATTTTTTGAATTAGGTTCTGAGCAAGAAGTTGAACTACAGGAAGGCCGACATTGTAAGACGAGGTATAATCAGTGGCCCGTCCGCCCAGAAGATACATTGCCACAAAGGCAATTTCATCCTGTGGAATGAAAAAGTCATATCTGGATTTGAAAAGGTTCATCATTTTACAGGCAATACTATACTCTTGTGTATAAATAATGTTTTCCTGTTCAGCAGGGCCTAATTTGATCCAATGACGATTTAATATGCGTTGTACGGTGAGGGCCAGATACAATCGAAGATCCAGAAACGCCTTATCTTTAAGGTTGATATGTAAACTGGATTCAGCCAGTATAGTGGCCTGTTCGATGACATTCATGTCGATGTCGGGGAAAAGCGTTTTTTGTATTAATGATTCCCAGTATGCATCATAGGAAAACTCTTCTGATGAAGTATCGTTAGGGCTTGGAACAGTTAGCGAGATAGCAAGTTCACGAAGATTACGTTCCTCTGCACTTAGTCGAATGCCGCGCCCTGTACGGCTGTCAAGCACAATTTCAAATGCAGGCAGCAGGCTTCGGATTTTATCTAAATCTGTCAGAACAGTAGCGCGGCTTACCAATAGCTGTTGTGAAAGAGAGTCCATTGTGACAAATCCGTCATGACTTAAGAGACTCAAAAGAAGGAAGAGCTGTCTTTGATGAGGTGAAAGAATGATTTGATAAGTTGTATTACGCAAAAGTTCAAGCAACCGTTCCTCCTGTGATGCCTCCAAGTGATAAGAGATGCTGGAACCAGTCGGCCGCTCTAATGCAGGAAATGAATAATCAGCCAAAAAATCCGAAATTCGGTTTAGGTCGTATTGTATGCTGCGCACAGAAACATCGAAATGGTGAGCAAAGGCAGATATTTTATAGACTTTGCCCGTATAAATCAATTTCTGCAAGATATACAAAGAACGTTCTGTTAGCATATTGCACCTCAGTGATAAATCAGGCAGAAATCCATCTGCCTACAGTATATAACAGGTAAATTTGCAAATAAAAGATTAACATTTTTCGCAGAACATATGAAAAATTCCCAATAAATAAAAATCTATAGATATGTGATGTGGATGTTGGACATAAAAAGTATTTCTAAAAAAAACAGAAAAAGTCAATAGAAAAAATTGGCAAATCAGAAATAGAACTCTGATTTGCCAATTGAAACCGGGAAACGATTTGTTTTGCGGGATGAATGATGTGGTGTAACTAAAATAAAGGACAATATTTTGAAATACTTATTTGACAATATGGCTTCCAAATGAAAATTACTATCATGTTAGGCTTATTGATAATGGAAGGTAGATACCCCAGAATTCTTGCTTACCCGGCTGCCAATGCAGCACAACAGCCGCAGTGCCCCAAACACGCCGCAGCACAAGCAGAACCAATAGAAGGTGAACAGCGGGCAAATCTGCCCCAGAATGTCCCCGGCCTCTTTGGTATAATCCCAAACATTCCACCCAAGCCACAAATTTACCACCACGCCGGTGGCAAATTCCGCCGCAGTGATGAAGGCTGCGCCCAGCGCCGCCTGGAACACAATGCTCCTGTGCGAAAAGCTGCGCGCAATCACACACAGTGCGCACAGGCAAAGGCCGCCCAGCACGGCCATTGTCCAGTGGGTGTGGCCGCGCACGGCAATCTCCAGCGCGCTGTAGCCTGCGGCACCCACAGAAAATTGTGCAGCTTTTTGCCTCATGTATCTTCCACCCGCCCTTTTCCGCCACAAGGGGGGCGCGGCTGCCCCCCTGTGTGCATTCGAACCTCTGCTGTTACCTAGCTTGCGCCCGCCTGCGGAAAATATGCGCACACATTGAAAAAAGCCGCCGGGTAGGATATAATAAACCATAACCACAGGGCGAGGCCCGCGCGGCGAAAGGGGAAGGCGCAGCATGGAAAAAACAAAGGTAAGCGCCTGCATTGTGACATACGGCGGTTACCGCGAGGCGGCGCAGGCGGCCGAAAGCCTTCTGCGGCACACAACGGGGGTGGACCTTTCGCTGTATCTGGTGGATAACGCCTCGCCGGACGGCACGGGGGAAAAGCTGCAGCAGGCCCAGCCACAGTGGGGCCCGCGCGTGCAGGTGATGCGCCTTGCGCGCAATATGGGTTTCGGCGCCGGGCACAACGCTGTGCTGCCCGTTCTGAACAGCAAATATCACGCTGTGGTAAACCCGGACATCACGCTGGATGAGGACGCCATCGGCAAACTGTGCGCCTTTTTGGACGAGCACCCGGATGTGGTTATGGCCACGCCTCAGCTTCTGTTTCCGGACGGCACGCCGCAGTATACGGCAAAGCGGGCGCCGGGTTTTCTTTCCCTGCTGGCGCGGCAGGTGCCGCTGGCCTGCCTGAAAAAAACGGAAGAGCACTATTTGATGTTGGACGAAGACCTCACCGTGCCAAGAGAAATCGATTTTTGCACGGGCTGCTTTTTTGTGGTGCGCACCGATGTGTTCCGCCAAATGCAGGGCTTTGACGAGGGCTATTTCATGTATGTGGAAGATGCCGACATCACCCGCAAAGCGCAAAGCTACGGCAAGGTGTATTTCACGCCCTGCACGCATGTGTACCACGCCTGGCACCGCAGCCCGAACAAAAGCCTGAAGCCGTTTTTTCAGCAGATATCCTCTATGATGCGCTATTGGCGCAAATGGGGCTTCCGTTTGCGCTGAGGGCAGCCCTGGCGCAGGGGCGCTGTTTTTTGTGTAAGTGTGTGGGCGGTACTTAGCCCGTTTTGAGATTTTGAAAGAAAAAGGAGAACAGCAATGAAAGGAATCATCCTTGCCGGCGGCGCCGGAACGAGGCTGTACCCGCTCACCATGGTCACCTCTAAGCAGCTGCTGCCTGTGTATGACAAACCCATGATCTATTACCCGCTTTCCACGCTGATGCTGGCGGGCATTCAGGACATCCTCATCATTTCCACCCCGGAGGACACCCCGCGCTTCGAGCACCTCATGGGCGACGGCAGCCAGTATGGCGTGCATTTTTCCTACAAGGTACAGCCCTCGCCGGACGGCCTGGCCCAGGCATTTCTTCTGGGGGAAGAGTTCATTGGCGGCGATGCCTGCGCCATGATTTTGGGCGACAACATCTTTTATGGCAACGGCTTTTCCCGCATTTTGAAAAACGCCGTGAAGAACGCGCAGGAAAACGGGCGCGCCACGGTGTTCGGCTATTATGTAAACGACCCCGAGCGCTTTGGCATTGTGGAATTTGACGAGGCCGGCAGGGTGGTAAGCGTGGAAGAAAAGCCCGCGCACCCGAAATCGAACTACGCCATCACGGGCCTGTACTTTTACCCGGGCCGTGTTTCCAGCCTGGCAAAGCAGGTGCGGCCTTCGGCGCGCGGCGAGCTGGAAATTACCAGCCTGAACGACCTTTACTTACAGGACGGCAAGCTGGACGTGCAGCTTTTGGGCCGCGGCTTTGCATGGCTGGATACCGGCACCATGGACAGCCTTGTGGATGCGGCAGATTTTGTGCGCATGGTGGAAAAACGCCAGGGCATCAAAATTTCAGCCCCGGAGGAAATTGCCTATAAAAACGGCTGGATCACAAAGGAAAAACTGCTGGAAAGCGCCCAGCGCTATGGCAAAAGCCCTTATGGCCAGCACTTGAAGCAGGTGGCGGAAAACAAAATTCGCTATTGAGAGAGGGGGGTAAGGCATGAAGGTTCTAATCACCGGCGCCAACGGCCAGCTTGGCACCGAGCTGCGCCGCTGTTTTGCGCGCGGGTGCACCGAGCTGGGCCCCCTGCCAGAGAAGCTGCGGCACGCCAGCGTGGTAGAGACGGATGTGGGCGTGTCCGGCATGGAAAGCCTTGATATTACCGACCGGCATGCGGTGGCCGCCTTTGTGCGCCGCCATGCGCCGGACGTGATTTTTTCCTGTGCGGCATACACCAATGTGGACGGCTGCGACGCAAACCCGGACGATGCTTTCCGTGTGAACGCCCTGGGTGCGCGCAACCTTGCCATGGCGGCGGAAGAGGTGGGGGCAAAGCTGGTGCACATCTCCACCGACTATGTGTTTTGCGGGGCGGGCAGCGCGCCGCTTTCCGAGTGCGAGACGCCTGCGCCGAAATCTATGTACGGAAAAACAAAGCTGCTGGGCGAGGAATATGTGCGGCAGTTCTGCACGCGCTGGTTTGTAGTGCGCACGGCATGGCTGTACGGCTATGTGGGCAAAAATTTTGTCAAGACCATGGTGAACGCCGCCAGAAGAACCGGCAGCCTTACCGTGGTGGACGACCAGCTTGGAAACCCCACCAATGCGGCAGATCTGGCACATCACATTTTAAAGCTTGCCGTAACCGAGGAATACGGCGTATACCACTGCACAGGTGAGGGCGTGTGCTCGTGGTATGAGTTCACAAAAGAAATTGTGCGCCTGGCCGGGCTGCAGGCCACGGTGGCGCCGTGCACCAGCGCCGAGTATAAGGCCGCGCACCCTGCGGCAGCGGACAGGCCCGCGTGGAGCGCGCTGGACAACCGCATGCTGCGCTGCACTGTGGGCAACGAGATGCGCCCGTGGAAGCAGGCGCTGGCCGCATTTTTTGAAAACTGGAATGGGGAATGACCCCATCTGCCAAAAAAACGGCGGCCAGCCCGCCGCAAAAAAGGGGAAACTGCATTGAAAAAATATCTCATCACAGGCTGCGCGGGGTTCATTGGCTCGAACTTCGTGTATTACATGCTGAAAAAATATGACGAAATCCTGCTGGTGAACCTGGATAAGCTCACCTATGCGGGCAATTTGGAAAACCTGAAGGGGGTAGAGGGCGACAGCCGCCATGTGTTTGTGCAGGGCGATATCTGCGACAGGGCCCTGGTGGAAAAGCTGTTTTTGCAGTATGATTTCGATTGCGTCATCAACTTTGCCGCCGAAAGCCATGTGGACCGCAGCATCTCGAACCCCGAAATTTTTGTAGAGACGAACGTGCTGGGCACGGTGAACCTTCTGCAGTGCGCCAAGAATGCATGGCAAAAGGACGGCCAGTGGGCGCCTGGGAAAAAATATGTGCAGGTTTCCACCGACGAAGTGTACGGCAGCCTTGGCGCCGAGGGCTATTTCACCGAAACGACGCCTCTGTGCCCGCACAGCCCGTACTCTTCTTCCAAAGCCAGCGCAGATATGTTTGTCATGGCGTTCCACGACACCTACGGCATGCCGGTGAACATCACGCGCTGCTCGAACAACTATGGCCCCTATCAGTTCCCGGAAAAGCTGATTCCGCTGATGATTCACAATGTAAAGAACCACAAAAGCCTGCCGGTGTACGGCGACGGCATGAACGTGCGCGATTGGCTGTATGTAGAGGACCACTGCAAGGCCATTGATATGGTGGCGGAAAAGGGCCGTGTGGGCGAGGTGTACAATGTGGGCGGCCATAACGAGCGGCCGAACATTTTTATTGTAAAAACCATCATTGCCCAGCTGCACCAGCGCCTTGCGGACGACGCCATCAATGAAACACTCATCCGCTATGTGGCAGATAGGCTTGGCCACGACCGGCGGTATGGCATTGACCCGCAGAAAATCAAAGACGAATTGGGCTGGTACCCCGAGACGCCGTTTGAAGAGGGCATTGTGAAAACCATTGACTGGTACCTTGCCCATGAGGAATGGATGGCCAACGTCACCAGCGGCAATTACCAGAAATATTACGAAGAGATGTACCGCAACAAATAAAACAAATGCGCCGCCCCGGCTAAAGCCGGGGCGGCGCATCTTTGTTGTTTCAAAAAAGCGGACGGCTTAGAACAGCGTGGCGGGCGAAATTTGGTCATACACATCGCAATACCAAATTTCCCCTGCGCGGATGCGCTCGTCCATATCCTGCTGCATCTGCTCGTTCACGGAAGAATCGGCTGCAAGGTCCAGCAGGTGGGTGTCAATATAGCTTTCGTCCAGAGGCAGGCGCTTGATGATGTGGTAGCCATAGCTTGTTTCCACAATATCGCTGATCTCGCCGTCCTGCAGGGCAAACGAGGCGTCCTCGAACTCCTGCACCATCACACCGGTGGGGAAGTAGTACCCCTCCTCCGGCTCGCCGGGGTCTTCGTTATATTCCTCCATCAGGGCGTTGAAATCTTCGCCCGCCTGTGCCTTTTCCAGCACCTCCTGCGCCTTGGCAAGCTCGGCCGAGTGGTCGTCCGCCTCTGCGTTCTCAAACTGAATCAGCACATGCTGCACATGCACAAAGTTTTCCAGAACATCCGCTTTGATGGCATCGCCGTAGGCGGCCTCCAGCACCTTGTTGCTCAACTGCGTGTCCAGCTCCATCTGAATGGCAAGCTCTTTTGTAAGATGGTTGATGGCAAGGAAGTTTTCATACTCTTCCTCCGAGCCAAAATACCCCTCCCAATCGGCGGCCACCTGCTCAATCTCGGCCGTCTCCTCTTCTGTCAGGCTTACGCCAAGCTCTTCGGCCCACTGGCGGAACATGGGGAAAGAAAGCGCGTTGTTCAGCGTATACAGCTTGACGGTTTCGGCCGCCTGCGCGGTTTCAGAGTTGCTCATGTCCTCCCAATAGCTGCTGTCATCCCCGGCAACGCGGTCGCAGAAGGTAAGAAAAATATAGCGGTATAAATCAAAGGACACTTCTTCCCCGTTGAAGGTAAGCACAGGGTCTGCCTCTACCTTTTGCCCGTCAATGAAAAGGCCGGGCTCGTGTGTTTCCTCCCCGGTGGCGGACGCCGAAGCGGCAGAGCCGGATGCAGAGGAAGCGCCCTGGCCGGAACACCCGGTGAAAGCAGCGGCGCTCAGGGCCAGGCACAGCGTGACACAAAGAAGTTTGAAGCGGAATTTCATAGCTAGGTTCCTCCTGGTTGCGGCTTTCTCAGCCGTAATGTGGGCGGCCGGCACAGCCGGGCAAAGCGCGCACAAAGTGCCTTGCCTGCTGCGCCCCGCTCTATACAGGCCGCGTTTGGCGGCGCACATTTGCCGCGGGCGCGGCCCTTGTTTTACAAAATTTATCCTGCGCGGGCGTTTGGCTTCATAAAACGCAAACATTATATCATAATTTTGTGTGCAAGTGGTTACAGTTCTAAAAAACTTTCTTTCGCGCTGCGGGCCTGTTCTATTGGGTGCTTTTTTAAAATAAAGCGGTAAATTACAAAAAGGGCTTGACACCGCCCGGGGCGCGTGCTAACATAAACGCAAACAGAAAAAACCGTAGACGCGGAAGTAAAACCGTCAGCGCGCGCAAAGAGAGCCCGGCAAGGTGGAAGCGGGCCGCAATGCGGGGCGGGCAAATGGGCCGCGGAGGGCGCGGGGAAAGGCCAGGGGCCGAGTATCTTGCGACGTGGGCGCACGTTACAGCGCGGGGATGTGTTTGCATCCCGCAGAGCGGCTGTCTCCCGTGAGGGGGCGGCAATCAAGGTGGCACCGCAGGAATGTTTTCAAAACGCCTGCCCTTGCATAACAGCAGGGGCAGGCGTTTTTTTATTTGCCTGTGCAAAGGGGAAAAGCAACATGAACGCATATGAATATTTCACAAAGCGATGGCGGGGCCGGCAGGCGTCTGGAACCATACACTGTCACACAAAATTTTGAAAAGAGGGTATCACCATGAAAAAACTGTTCTGTGTTTTGCTTGCCGCCGCGCTTTGCCTGGGCCTTGCCGCCTGCGGGGGCCCGGCCGCCAGTGCCGATTACACTGTGGCCATTGTGCAGCAGATGGACCATTCTTCCCTGGACGAAATTCGCGAGGCGGTGAAGGCCGGGCTGGATGCGTTGGCTGAGGAAAAGGGCATTACCATTGCATATGAAGAGTTCAACGGCCAAAACGACACCACCACGCTGAACCAAATTGGCACACAGGTGGTTTCGGAGGGGTATGACGCCATCATTCCCATTGCCACGCTGGCCGCTCAGTGCATGGTGAACGCGGCGGATGGGACGGGCATCCCTGTGATATATGCCGCCATTTCAGACCCGGCCGAAGCCGGGGTGGAGGGCTTTTCCAACGTGACGGGCACTTCGGATGCCCTGAACACGGAATTTATTTTGGATATGATGCTGGCCGCAGACCCGGACGTGCAGACGGTTGGCCTGCTGTATTCCAACTCAGAGCCCAATTCCGCCACGCCCATTGCCCAGGCGAAAGCCTACCTGGAGGAAAAGGGCATTGCCTATGTGGAAAAAACGGGCAACACCAACGATGAAATTCTCTCGGCCGTGGCCTCGCTTATTGGGCAGGTGGACGCCGTGTTCACCCCTACGGATAACGTGGTAATGGCCGCTGCTGCTGCCGTTTCCGAGCAGCTTGCCGCCGCGGGCATCCCCTTTTACGCCGGGGCCGATTCCTTTGTGAAGGCGGGCGCGTTTGCCACCTGCGGGGTCAACTACACCGAGCTGGGCACCTATACGGCCGGTATGGCAGTGGATATTCTGCAGGGCGGTGAGGTGCCGGAATATCATGTGATGGAGGGCGGCATCATCACGGTGAACACCGAGACGGCCGCCGCGCTGGGCCTGGATGCCGCTGTGTTTGACGGCATGGCCGGCACGGTGGTGGAAGTTGCCACACAGGCAGAGTAAAAGGAGCATGCCATATGTTGAACGCAGCCATTGTACAAAGCGCGCTGGAGCTTGGCTTTATTTACGGCCTTGTGGCCATGGCCCTGTTTCTAAGCTTTCGCGTGCTGAACATTGCCGACATGACAACGGACGGCGCCTTCACCCTGGGCTGCGCCGTGTCTGCCACGGCCGCCGTGGCAGGCCGCCCGGTGCTGGGGCTGGGGCTGGCCGTTTTGGCGGGGGCCTGCGCTGGCTTTGTCACGGCCTTTTTGCAAACGCGCATGGGCGTGCCCTCCATTTTGGCGGGCATCATCACCAATACGGGGTTATATACCGTGAACCTGGCCGTCATGGGCTTTTCCTCCAATGTGCCCATGCTGAAAACAGAGACGGTGTTCACCCTGCTGCGCGATGCCGTGGGTGAGGCGTTCCCTTACCGGCTGGTGCTGGCCGCGGCCATCAGCCTTGTGGTGTGCGCGCTGCTTATTGCCTTTCTGCGCACACGCCTGGGGCTCTCCATTCGTGCCACTGGCGACAACCCGGCCATGGTGCGCGCCAGTTCCATCAACACGGTGTTCACCATTACCGTGGGCCTGTGTGCGGCCAACAGCATGACGGCGCTTTCCGGCGCTGTGCTGGCCCAGTACCAGCGCTCGGCAGATATCAACCTGGGCACAGGCATGGTGGTGATTGGCCTTGCCTCGCTTATCATCGGGGAAACGCTGCTGGGCCGCGGCGGCCTGTGGGCCAAAGTGCTTGCGGCCGTGGCGGGCAGCGTCATCTACCGCTTTATCATTGCCCTGGCGCTGCGCGCCAACGTGCCGTCTGAATGTTTGAAGCTGATTTCGGCCGTCATTGTGGCGCTGGCCATCTCGGCCCCTACCTTGAAGCGCAGCGTGGCCTTGCGGCGCAGGCGCGGCAGGGCGCAGAAAGCGGGAAAGGGGGGCGGCGGCCATGCTTGACCTTGTGCATGTCAGCAAAACGTTCAACCCCGGCACTGTAAATGAGAAAAAGGCGCTGGACGATGTGAGCCTTCACTTGGAGAAAGGCGATTTTGTCACCTTGATTGGCTCGAACGGGGCGGGAAAATCCACTCTGATGGCCGCTGTGGCCGGTGAATTTTACCCGGACGAAGGCCGTGTGATGCTGGACGGGCGCGATGTCACCTTTGTGCCGGACCACAAACGCGCGCGGCAGATAGGCCGCCTGTTTCAAGACCCCCTGAAAGGCACGGCCCCGCACATGACCATTGAAGAGAATATGGCGCTGGCCTACCTGCGCGCGGCAAAGCGGGGCGGCGTGTTCTCCACCATCCGTGCGAAAGACCGCGCGGCGTTCCGCCAGCAGCTTGCGGCGCTGGGCCTTGGCCTGGAAGACAGGCTTAGCCAGCCGGTTGGCCTGCTGAGCGGCGGCCAGCGTCAGGCACTGACACTGCTGATGGCAACGCTGGTGACGCCAAAGCTGCTTTTGCTGGACGAACACACCGCCGCGCTGGACCCTGCCACAGCGGAAAAGGTGCTGGCGCTGACAAAGCAGATTGTGGCGGAAAAGGGCATCACCTGCATGATGGTGACGCATAATATCTCCTCTGCGCTCTCTTTGGGCAATCGCACGGTGATGATGGACGCAGGGCGTATTGTGCTGCAGCTTTCCGGCGCGCAGCGCGCCGCCGCCACGGTGGACAGCCTGCTGGCGCAGTTCCGCGCACAGGCAGGCAAAGATTTGGATAACGACCGCATGCTGTTTACCAAACAGTAAAATGCGGGGAATGGATGCTGGCTTTTAAACAAGCGCCCCCGCGCCAGGAAGCGGCGCGGGGGACGCTTTGTGTTATTTTGGCAGAGCCTTGCTACTTTGCCTTTTGTGTAATTTCAGCTCCACGCCCTGGCGGGCGGCCGCCTCCAGCAGAAGGTTGGTCATAAAGGACGCTTTTTCCCGTTTGTCGGTTTTTTGCAGCCTTGGCTCATGCTCTGCACAGTGGAGTGCAGAGCAAAGGGAATCTAGCGCCAGCAGGTCGGCTGCCAGGCAGAAGAGAGTTTTATGCCGTCCGTCATTGTATCTGTCCAGCATGGCATGCAGGATAGAGGCCCGCGCCTGTATTTCTTTTCCGTATTCTTCAGGCCCTGCATGCTTTAGCTGAGCCAACGCTTGCATACGGCCTTGATGAGAAAGAAAGGAATCATATTTGCCGGCATCCTTATATTTCTCACAGGGGAAATCTGCACACTGCACACAGTATGCGGGGTTGCCATGCTGTATGCTGCACCGCGCTATGGCACATGGCTGGTTGCCCGGGCCACCGCCACATCCGGGGCAATGACCAGAGAGCTGCATGGGGCAAAGCGCACATTTCAGCCCACACAGGGAAAAGGATAAATCCTGCCGCAGGAAACCCTTCACAGAGGCCGCCACCTTTCCGAGTATTCAGCTTGCATTGAAATGGAAAGAAAAAGTAACCGCCCGGCCCGGACGGAATCAAAAAGGAAAGCCTGCCCACTTTGGGACAGGCTTTTGCTTTTATCAGGCCACTCAATTGCTGGAACGGCGGCCCAGAAGGCGCAGCAGATACAGGAAGATATTGACAAAATCCAGATACAGCTGCAGGGCGCAGAAAATAGCGCCTTTGTGGGCCATCTCTGCATCGAGGCGGTAAGCATCGTAGAAGTGCCGAATCTTCTGCGTGTCGTACGCCGTATAGCCCAGGAACACCGCCAGGCCAACAAAGCAGATGAACTTTTCAAACATGCCCATGGGCAGGAAGATGGCAACCACCCAGTACAGCAGCAGGAACATCAGCCCTGCAAACAGAATACTGCGCAGGTTTGACAAATCGCGCTTGGTAAACCAGCCATAGGCCGCCAGCGCGCCGAAGTACACGGCCGTCATGCCGAACACATACACCAGCGTGGTGACGTCATACAGGATGAACAGTGAGGCGAAGGTGAGGCCGTTCAACGCCGAATAAGCAAAAAACAGGCCCGTGGCCGCACCGGCGCTGAGGCGCGCAAGGCGCGCAGAAAGCACCATCACCACCGCAATTTCTGCAATGGCCAGAATAAACGGCAGGTAAGGCACCTGCATGATGGAATACCATACAAAACCGGTGGCATAACTGGCGAACGCAATGGCGAACGTGCACAGCAGGCCCAGGCCCATCCAGCCGAATGTCTTGGCTGTGTATTGGCTGAGCGTTTCACCCGTTGCGCCCCACATGGCAGTGTTTTCTTCCTGGAACATGGGGTCCAGACCGTTGTTCTCATACATATCTTTTGATCCCTCATTTCAAAGCGCGGCCACGCAGGCCGCCATGCACATATGGAGAGCCCATATGTTACCTTTACCATACCATATTCATCGCCCGTTTTCAAGGAAAACAGCACACAGCCCCTGCAGGATATCCTCTGGCAGCATGCCCTGCATGCTGTGCCGGGCTGCGCATACGTCCGCCGCAGCGCCGTGCAGCCACACGCCGCACACGGCTGCGGCCTCGGGCGAAAGCCCCTGCGCGGCCAGCCCGGCCACCATACCGGCCAGAATGTCGCCACTGCCGCCCCGGGCAAGCCCGGCGTTGCCGGTGGTGTTGCGGTACAGCCTGCCGTCCGGTGTGGCCACCAGGGTGCGGTGGCCTTTCAGCACGGTGACAGCGCCGGTTTTTCGGGCAAACCCAAGGGCTACGTCCGCCGGCATTTGCAGCACCTGTGCCACAGAAATGCCCGCAAGGCGCGCCATCTCGCCGGGGTGCGGCGTCACCACAAGCCGCCCTGCGCGGGGCGCCAGCGCTTCCACGGCTGTGCCAATGGCCGAAAGCCCGCCCGCGTCCAGCACAAAGGTGCCTTTCGCTGCGGCCAGCAGCGCACGCATCTCCTCAGCAGTGGCCTCATCTGCCGTGCGTCCGCATCCGGCCAGGCACACGGTATATTGCCCGGCCGCGGCCAAAAGCTCTTCGCGGCTTTGGGCGCACAGGTAGGTAGCTTCCAGCATGCGCGGGGCTGCGGCGGCACGCACGCATTCCGGCGCGGCCAGCGTCACCAGGCCAGCACCCGCGCGCAGCGCGCCCAGGCAGGCCAGCACGGCTGCCCCTCGGTATTCTGCGCAGCCGCACACAGCCAGCACCTTACCGTAATTTCCCTTGTGGCTTTCCGGTGCGCGGGGCGGCAGAAGAGAAAACACCAGCTCGCGCGTAATATCCTGTATGGCGGCCATGGCCTGGCACGCTCCTTTCGTGTTATGATATACTGTTTTCAAGAGATTTATGAAAAATGTTGGGGCGCAAAAACTTGCGGCTTTCCGGCCGCTGCATGGTGCGGCGGCACGGCGTGCACCGCGTATAGGTGCAAAGGAGCATGCGTTGCCGGGCCTTCGGGCGTCCGGCGCGTGTGTTCCCTGGCGCAGCAGAGGCCGGCGGCCGCGCTGCCCCCTGACAGGAAAGGCGGAAAGAAGAATGGAACAACGGCTGAAAGAATTGTTGGAACAAGCGCACAGCGCCGTGTTTTTCGGCGGGGCGGGCGTCTCGTGTGAGAGCGGCATCCCGGATTTCCGCTCGCAGGACGGCCTGTATCATCAGCAGTGGCCCTGGCCGCCGGAAGAAATTTTGTCGCACACCTTTTTTGTACAGCACACGGCGGAATTTTTTCAATTCTACCGCGAAAAAATGCTGTACCCGCATGCAAAGCCGAACGCGGCGCATCTGGCCCTGGCCCGCCTGGAGCGGCAGGGCCATATACACGCCGTGGTGACACAGAACATTGACGGCCTGCACACGGCGGCTGGCTCGCGCAATGTGCTGGAACTGCATGGTAGCGTGCACCGGAACCGCTGTATGAAATGCGGAAAACCGTATGGCCTGGAGGCTGTGCTGGGCACGCAGGGCATACCGAAATGCGCTTGCGGCGGCGTGATCAAGCCGGAGGTTGTGCTGTATGAAGAAATGCTGAACGAGGCCGTGCTGCAGGCAAGCGTGCGCGCCATTGCTGGGGCCGACCTGCTGATAATAGGCGGCACCTCGCTGAACGTATACCCGGCCGCAGGCCTTTTGCGCTATTATGACGGGCGCGATCTGGTGGTAATCAACAAAACGCCCACCCCGGCAGACCGAAACGCCACGCTGGTTCTGACGGGGGCTATTGGCGAAATTTTCGCAGAAGAGCCCGCACCTTGACAGAAGGGGTGTAGCCCTCTTTGACCAGCCGTTCCCACGCCAGCAGGGCGCACAGAACAGCGAACAGAACAATTTGCGCCGCGGGGAAGGCCGCCCAAATGCCGTTTACGCCAAAGCGCACGGGCAGCAGGTATAAAAACAGGGGGCTGAGGCAAAGTGGGTCGCCAAAAATAAGCAGCAGGCTTTCCCTCTGGCGCCCGCTGGCGTAAAAATAAGACGAAAACAGGCGCACCACGCCCCAGAAAGGCAGTGCCACGGCCGCGCACAGAAGGCTGGGCACGCTGCCCCGTGCCGTTTGGGGCGAAGCGCCGAACACATAGGGCAGCTGCCCGCGCAGCAGCACAATGGCAAGGCACAGCACCGCGCTGGTGGCCAGCATCAGCCCAAGCCCCTTTTTCAAAAGCTTTTTGCGCGCCGCGCTGTCGTGCGCGCCGCAGCAATAGCTCACCAGCGGCTGCATGCCCTCGCCAATGCCGCTTAAAAGAGGCTGCACGCTGCCCAGCACATAGCTGAGGATGGCATAGGTGGCCACCGCACTGGCGCCGCCGTAGCGGATGCACTGCCAGTTGTTCAGCATGATGAGGAAGTTCAGCGACATCGAGAGCCCAAAGGGCGAAACGCCCACCTTCAACAGCTTTTTTACGTCGGCACGGTTCAGCGCAAGCTGCCTGGGGCGCAGCGGCAGCCTTTTGCCGCCCGCCATGCAGCAAAGCGCCGTCACCGCGCTGGCCGCCTGGGCAATCAGCGTGGCTGCGGCGGCACCCGCCATGCCCAGCGGGAAGTGCATGATGAGCAGCCAATCTAAAAAGATGTTCAGCAAAAGCCCCTCAATCATCACCAGCATGGCGGCCAGGTTCTGCCCGGCCCCGCGCAAAAGGGGGTTCAGCCCGCTGTTGAACACCTGCGCTGTGCAGAACAGGCACACAAGGCGCAGGTAATCTACGCTGGGCTGCCACAACTCGCCCGATGCGCCCAGCGCGCGCAGCGCATAGGGGTAGCCGGCCGTAAGCCCCAGGGTAAGCACAGCGCTTGCCAGCGCAAGGCATACCAGTGTGGTGCCGCGCGCTTGCAGGGCGCGCGCCTCGTCATGCGCGCCAAGGGCGTTTGCCATCACCACGCTGCCGCCTGTGCCCACCCCCAGGCCAATGGCCGTGATGAGTGCTGCAACGGGCCACAAAAGGTTGATGGAGGCAAGGCCCACATCGCCAATGCTTTGGCCGATATAAAAACCGTCTACAATAATGAAAAAGCCTGTCAGAAGCTGAGAGGCCATGGCCGGCAGCACATAATGAAAAAACTTTGCCTCCGGGCGCTCTATGTGCGTCTGCATGGCGGTTGCTCCTTTCTCTTCCGGTGCGGCCCGGGGCAAGCGCGCCTGAAACTGCCGCTGTGTTCAGCGCGGGCCGTCCAGGCTTTCGTCATCAATGCCCAGCGTGGGCAGGCCGTTTAAATTGCTGTGTGCGGTGTGCCCGGCCAAAAATTCATAGTAACCCTGCGCGGCCACCATGGCGGCGTTGTCGCCGCACAGGGAAAGCTGCGGCAGAAACACCTGGGCCCCCAGCGCCTGGGCGCCCTGCTGCACCTTGCGGCGCAGGGCTTCGTTTGCCCCCACACCGCCTGCAATGCAGATGCGCACAGCGCCTGTGTCACGCGCAGCGGCCAACAGTTTTTCGGCCAGTATCTCGGTGATGCGCCACTGAAAGCTGGCGGCCATGCCGGGCACATCCACCTCTTCCCCTGCCTGACGGGCGCGGTTCACCGCGTTCAGCACCGCTGTTTTCAGGCCCGAAAAACTGACGTTGTACGCGCCCTCCACATGGGGCGTGGGCAGGGGGTAGGCCGTTTCGCTGCCGCCCAGCGCCGCCTTGGCCACTGCCGGGCCGCCCGGGTAGCCCAGGCCCAGGGTACGGGCCACCTTGTCGAAGGCCTCGCCCGCGGCGTCATCTACCGTGCGCCCCAGCACGCGAAAGCGCGTGTAGCTTTCCACCTGCACAATATGGCTGTGGCCGCCGGATGCCACAAGGCATAAAAACGGAGGCTTCAGCTGCGGGCAGGTGAGGTACAGCGCTGCAATGTGCCCGCGCAGATGATGCACCGGCACCAGCGGCTTTTGCGCGGAAAAGGCAAGGCTTTTGGCAAAGTTTACCCCCACCAGCACCGCGCCGATAAGCCCGGGCGCAAACGTGACGGCCACTGCGTCTATCTGCTGTGCGGTAAGGCCGGCCTGTCTTAGGGCCTGCTGCGCCACCTGCGAAATATGTTCGATGTGGCGGCGCGAGGCAATTTCAGGCACCACGCCGCCGTACAGGTCCTGCTCGGCGGCGCTGGTGGCTGTGCAGTTTGAAAGAATCGTCCGGCCGTCCTGCACCACGGCGGCGCAGGTGTCGTCACAGCTTGTTTCAATTCCCAATATTTTCATAGGTTATCCTCCGGTCCATTGTGGAAAGGCCAGCCGCCGCACGGCGTTCAGGGTTTTACAGCCGTAAAAAACAGCCGCGGGAAGGAAAACAGAATCTGGCCGTCTTTCCCTGGCGCATACAGCTGCCGCAGGCCGGCCAGCACATCGGCTTCGAACCGGCGTGCGTCCTCGGGGCAAAGCTGTGCCAAATAGGGCCGCAGCCCTGTGCCGCGGTACCATTCCGGCATGGGCGCGCCCCTTTCCGTCCTTCAGCCCTGCTTTGGCACAATGCCCTGTGTATCTACGGCATAGCGGCGGTAGTTATCGCCATCTACATACACCGGCAGAGTGGATAGCCCTTCCAGGAAGGGGGAGGGGTCGAACCAGAACGCTTCGCTTTGAAACACATATACGCAGCCATCTGCAGGGTTTACGGCCTGGCAGCGAATGACCAGCGGGCAGCGCCCGTTTACGCGAAAGCGCGTGTCCCAATCCACCGCAATGATGCCGGCGTCGATGCGCTGGCCCTCTTCCAAAAGCTTTGCGCGCCGTGCGCGTGCGCGCGTGCGCGCCCACAGCATGCCAATGCCCAGAAGAAGAAAAACCAGGCCAAACCCGGCAAACATGGCCAGCGGCAGCACGCCGGTAAAAACGGACAGGCACACGCCCAAAGCCGTGAAGATGCCGCCCAGAATGGTGAAGATGATGCCGGTCCATTTCAGTGCCAGTTCCATCAGACGGTTCCCCCTTTTTGCAAATATGCCGCGCTTTCAAGCGGCCGCTTCATCAAAATGGCGTCGTCTTTCGGATTTGTATAAAACCCTTTTCGAATTCCTGTTTGTATAAACCCGAGCGAATGGTACAAAGCGCGTGCAGGCGCGTTTTGGGTGCGCACTTCCAGAAACACACATTCCGTCCCCTGGGCGCGCAGCGCCTGAAAGGCGCCGCCCAGCAGGGCACGGGCCGCGCCATGGCGGCGGACGGGCGCCGCCACGCTCAACGCGTCCAAATTTGCCTCGCCCGCGGCACAGGTAAAGGCCGCAAAGCCGCACACCTGCTGCCCGCTTACGGCCACAAAGCAGCGCGCAGCAGGCATGGCGGCATATTCCGCAATGGCCCGCCCGCTCCACCCGTCGGGCACAGTGGCCTCAATGGCTGCGGCGGCGGAAATGTCGCCCGCGCCCATGGGGCGCACAGAAAATGCCTGCCCCATCTCAGCCTTTTGCCTCATACCACGTTTGCCCGCAGTTCACATCCGCCGAAAGCGGAACAGAAAAGCTGGCTGCGCCGCGCATTTCCTCGCCCAAGATGGCGGCAGCCTTTTCTTTCTCTTCCTCGGGGCATTCCACAATCAGTTCATCGTGCACCTGCAGGATGAGCTTTGCGCGCATGCCCTCTGCCGCAAGGCGGCGGTATACGCGCACCATGGCAAGCTTGATGACGTCTGCCGCCGTGCCCTGAATGGGGGTGTTCATGGCCATCCGTTCGCCCTGCGAGCGAATGTTGAAATTGGCGGCGTTCAGTTCCGGCAACGGCCGGCGGCGGCCGTACAGGGTGGAGACATAGCCGTTTGCGCGCCCGCCGGCAATGGTTTTTTCCATAAAGGCCTTTACCTTCGGGTAGGCGCCCAGATAGGCGTCGATGAATTCCTGGGCCTCCTTAACAGAGATGCCAAGATCTTTGCCAAGGCTGAAAGCGCCCTTGCCGTACATGATGCCGAAATTGATGGCCTTTGCGGAAGAGCGCATCTGCCCTGTTACCATCTCGTTTGGCACGCCGTACATTTTGGCCGCGGTGGTGCGGTGAATGTCCGCCCCATGCAGGAAGGCCTGCTGCAGCGCCTCGTCACCAGAGAGGTGGGCCAGCACGCGCAGCTCAATCTGGCTGTAATCGGCGTCCAGCAGCACGCTGCCCCGGGGGGCTATGAAGTATTTGCGGAACCGGCTGCCCAGCTCGGTGCGCACCGGAATGTTCTGCAAATTGGGCTCGTTGGAAGAGATGCGCCCTGTGCGCGTCTCTGTCTGGTTGAAGGTGGAATGGATGCGCCCGTCCGGGCCAATTACCTTTAAAAGCCCCTCCACATAGGTGGAATTCAGCTTTTGGTAGGTTCGGTACAAAAGAATGTGATCAATGACAGGGCTGTATTCCCGCAGGCTTTCCAGCGTTTCGGCATTGGTGGAATAGCCGCTTTTCGTCTTTTTGCGCGTGGGCAGGCCAAGGTCTTCAAACAGGGCCTTGCCCAGCTGCTTGGGGCTGTTTACATTGAACTCATAGCCAACGGCCTGGTAGATGGCGGCCAGTTCTGTATCCAGCGCGGCGCTCAGCTCTTTGCCAAACGCCTCAATGCCGGCCTTATCCACCAGGATGCCGCGGTATTCCATATCGGCCAGCACTGCGGCCAGCGGCAGCTCGATGTCGTGCAGAAGGCTTTCCAGCCCTTCCTCGCGGCAGGCCTGTGCCAGCTTGTCGAACAAGCCGCTCAGCACGCCCGCCTCGGCATATTCGCAGCTGAAAGACGGCCGCACGCCATACTGGGCCGCCAGGTGCTGCACGTCGTAGCCGCTGGCGGCCGGGTTCAGCAGATAGGCGGCCAACTTTGCGTCAAATATAACGGCTTTGCCCTCGCGCCCGGCCTCCAGCGCGGCGCGCAGCAGCGGCTTTGCATCAAAACAGCGCTTTTCGCAGGCCTCGCTGCATAAAAGTTCCAGAAATTCTGCAGAATCTATACTGGAAGTATAAACACTGTCGCTGTCAACAATAAGAACAACGTCGCCCGCCATGCATATGTCCACGCGTGCGGCGCCCAGCGCCGCGGGCAGGGGGGCGGCCTCTGCAATGGGCAGGGGTTGCTGGGGCACGGCAGGGGCGTCCAGCGTCAGCTTTTCCAGTGTGGCAAACATTTCCAGGCTGTTCAAAAGGTCTGTGGCGGCGGCCGCATCGGGCGCGTCTTTTTCATAAGCCCCGCGCTGCGTGGGCACAGGGGCGGTGCGGCATATCTCGGCCAGCCTGCGGCTTAGCTGTGCCTGCTCTTTGCCACGGATCAGCTTTTCACGCACGCTTTGGCGGATGCTGGCGTCGTCCAGATGTTCGTATACGCCCTCCAGGGTTTTAAACTGCCCAATCAGCGCCAGGGCAGTTTTTTCCCCCACGCCTGCCACGCCGGGAATGTTGTCCGAGGCGTCGCCCATCAGGCTTTTCACGTCAATCAGCTGGCGCGGCGTCACGCCGTATTTTTCCTGCACAGCGGCTTCGTCCATCTCTACGGTGACGCTTTTGCCCAGCGAGGTGCCGGCCAGCAGCACTGTGGTGTGCGGCCCCACCAGCTGCAGGCTGTCGCGGTCCCCGGTGGCGATGAGGCAGTCGTCACCGCGCGCTTCGCACGCCGCCGAAAGCGTGCCCAGAATATCGTCCGCCTCATAGCCCTCGCACGTCACCATGCGGTAGCCAAGGTCTGCCAAAAGCTGCTTAAGCACGGGCATCTGGTCTGCCAGTTCCTGCGGCATGCCCTTGCGCTGCGCCTTGTAGCCGTCGTACATTTTGTGGCGGAAGGTGGGCGCCTTCAGGTCAAAGGCAATGGCAACTTCATCCGGCTGCACATCGTTTTCCAGCTTCAAAAGGATATTCATAAAGCCCACAAGGGCGTTGGTATAACGGCCGTCTTTTGTGGTGAGCACCTTGATGCCATAAAAGGCGCGGTTCACAATGCTGTTGCCGTCCAGTACAAGTAATTTCAAAACGTTGGCCCTCCCTGTCCGCTCCGTTGCCCGGCACACCGGCACAGATAAGTTTCTCCATGCACAGTATACCATAAACGCCCTGTTTGTGATATACTGATGTGGTTAAGAAAATTTGTACAGCCAGCTTTTTAAAGGAGCACGAACACTTGCAGATGATGCCTTTGCGGCGCGGCGCCGCACTTGCGCCCATGGCCGGCGCCACAGATAAGACCATGCGGCGCATTTCCGCCGAACACGGCGCGGTGTGCACCGTGAGCGAGATGATCAGCGCCAAGGCCCTGACCATGGGCGACCAGAAAAGCCCAAAGCTGGTTTTGGGCGGTGGGGGCGGCGTGCCGTACGGGGTGCAGCTGTTTGGGCACGAGCCGGCCGTAATGGCCGAGGGGGCAAGGCTTTTGCTGGCGCTGCGCGCGCGCAGGCCCGAGGCCGCACACTTTGATTTTATCGACATCAACATGGGCTGCCCGGCCCCGAAAATCACCGGGCCGGGCGCAGGCTCGGCACTGCTGAAAAACCCGGCTTTGGCCGGGCAGGTGGCGCACGCCGTTGTGCAGGCCGTGGCGGGCGAAGTGCCTGTGACGGTGAAACTGCGCATTGGCTGGGACGCGGCCACCCTCACCGGGCCCGAGGTGGCAAAGCGCTGTGAAGAGGCGGGCGTTTCGATGCTGACGGTGCACGGCCGCACGCGGCAGGAGATGTACGAGCCCGGCATCCATGCCGGCGAGATTGCGCGGGTAAAAGCCGCGGTGGGCATCCCCGTGTGGGCCAACGGCGACGTGACCAGCGCGCAGGGGGCCCTGGCCCTGCTGGCGGCCACCGGCTGTGACGGCGTGGCCGTGGGGCGCGGCGCCATGGGAAACCCCTGGCTGTTTGGGCAAATTGCCGCGGCGCTTGCGGGCCAGGCGGTGCCGCCGGCCCCGCCGCTTGCCCAGCGCCTTGCCGTGATGCGCCGCCATGTGTATGAACTGTGTGAAGACAAGGGCGAATATATTGGCATGCGCGAGGCGCGCAGCCACGCCGCGTGGTACCTGCACGGCCTGCGGGGCGCCGCGGCGCTGCGCCGCATGTGCTGCGGCATGGAGCACTTTGAAGATTTGGACGCCGTGATTGCCCGCGTGTGGGAATACCAGCGCGAAGAGGCGGGGCCGGACGCGGAACGGGCCAAAGAAAGCATGGCGTAACCCATACATGGCCAGGGAAAAGCAAAGGACGGAATGGCCGTTTGGCAATTCCGTCCCGGGCTTTTCCGTTTTTCTTTCCCAGGCCGCCTTGCGCGCGGCCCGGAAAAGGGGCGCTGCGCTTATTCGCGGCTCAGCTCGTCCAGTGTCCAGGCATAGCAGGGCAGCATATGCTCCAGAAAATATTCTGCCTCCGGGCACTGCATGGCGTGCAGCGCGGCCGTCTGCTGGGCTTTGGCGCCGGTAAATTCGTGGTTGCCGGTGTTCTCTTCTTCAATGCATTTGATGAGGGCCGAAAGCCTGTCTGCCGCTTTCAAAAGCTGGCGCTCTTTTTCCGTCAGCACATCGCCTGTCAGGTAACCGGCCAGGGCACGGCGGGCCGGGTGCGGGGCAAGCGTGGCAAGCTGGGCTGCTGCGTCCCGCTCCAGCGCCTTGTAGGCGCGGCGCAGGGGCTCTGTTTTATATTTTACCGGCGTGGGCATGTCGCCGGTGAGAATCTCGCTGGCATCGTGGTACAGCGCCGCCACACACACCGTCTCGCAGCGCACCTGTGTGCCGTAGATGGAAACCGAGATCAGCGCCAGCGTGTGTGCCAGCAGGGCGGTGTCTGCCGTGTGCTCGCACAGCGATTCCGTGCGGGAAGAGCGCATCAGCCCCCAGCGGGAGATATATTTCATGCGCGCCAGCATGGCGCTGAATGGGTAAAACTGCATGGGAATGCCTCCGTCCTGGTTAAAATCACGGGCCTGTGCGGGCCCCTGCGCGGGTGGCCGCGCACTACTATTCAGTATAACAGGAGAAGCAAGCAATGAGTAGCCTGTCCAGAAAAAAATTCGGGGAAGGGTATCTGTTCACATTCCTCGTGTGCATTGTCACCGCTGCTGTTTTGTATACGCCGTTCCTTATTATTGATAAGGGCCTGTTCCAATACTGCGGCGATTTCAACAGCCAGCAAATCCCCTTCTATACCTATATGAACGGCTTTGTGAAAACGGCCGGCGGCCAGTGGAGCTGGAACACAGACCTTGGCACTTCCGCCATCAACGGGTATTCGTTCTACCTGCTGGGCTCGCCCTTTTTCTGGCTGAGCACCCTGCTGCCGCAAAGCGCCGTGCCCTATGCCATGGTGCCGCTGCTGGTGCTGAAGTTTGGCGTGTGCGGCCTTGCGGCATACACCTATCTGTACCGCTATGCCAAAACGCGGCAGGCGGCGGTGATTGCCAGCGTGCTGTATGCGTTTTCCGGCTTTACGGTGTACAACACATTTTTTAACCATTTTCTGGACTGCATCGCCCTGTTCCCACTGCTGCTGTGGGCGCTGGACGAGGCCGTGCTGGAAAACCGCAAGGCTCTTTTGCCGGTGCTTTTGGCGGTAAACCTTGTGAACAACTATTTCTTTTTTGCCGGGCAGGCGATGTTCCTCATCATCTATTTTGTGTGGAAGGCGGTGCGGGGCGAATACCGCCTGCGCACGGGGCTGTTTTTCCGCCTTGCCTTCGAGACGGTGCTGGGCTGCGCCATGGGGTGTGTGCTGCTGGTGCCGGCGGTGAGCTTTCTTTTGGGCAACCCGCGCACGGTGGACCCGTCCAGCGGCTTCGGTTTTTTGATTTACAGCAAGCCGCAGCAATATTTCGCCATTCTCACTTCGCTGTTCCTGCCGCCAGACCCAACCTACCTGCCCAATATCTTTACCGATTGCATCATCAAGCACACCAGCATGACGGCCTACCTGCCCGTGGTGGGTGCGGCGGGCGTGTTTGCCTACATGGGCGCGCGCAAGCGCAGCGCCAACACGGCCATTTTATGGACATGCCTTGTAATGGCGCTGGTGCCGGTGCTGAATTCCAGCTTTTACGCGCTGAACTCCAGCTATTATGCCCGCTGGTATTATATGCCCATCCTCATCATGTGCGCGGCCACCATGCATGCGCTGGAGGATGCGGACATCGACCTGATGCGCGGCATCCGGCCGGTGGCGGTGATTACGGCAGTGTATTTGGTGTTCATCTTGGTGCCCAAGGAAGAGGACGGCGTGTGGAGCCTTGGCGTGGTGCAGCAGCCCGCGCAGTTCTGGCTTATCTGGCTTACGGCGGTGCTTGGTGTGCTGCTGTTTTTCGGCATTGTCAAATATTTCCGTTTCACCACAAAATTCTATGCCGCGCTGCTGGCCGCCATTTTGCCGTTCAGCGTGTTTTATTCCGTGTGCCATATCGGCATGGGCAAGTTCCCCCAGTGGGAGAACGACGCCGATTACCGCAGGCAGATGTTCGAGGCTGCGCCCAGCATTGCATGGCCGGAGGACGATTTCTACCGGGTGGATTCCTACGAGTGCCAGGACAACCTCAGCCTGATGATGGAAAAGCCGTGCCTGCAGTTTTTTAACAGTACGGTCACGCCCTCTATTATGGAATTTTACCCGCTGGTGGGGGTAAAGCGCGACGTCTCTTCGAAGCCGGAGCAAAACCTGTATGCCCTGCGCGGGCTGCTGGGTGTGCGCTATATTATGATGCCGCTGGACCAAACGGCCGCCTTTGAAGAGGAATGCGGCCAGTGGGGTTACACCTGGGCGTTTGCAGACGACACGTTTGCCTTTTACCGCAACGAAAACGCCCTGCCCATGGGCTTTGCCTACGACGCCTACGTCACCATGGAGGAACTGGAAGAGGTGGAAGAGACAAAGCGCAGCAACGTGCTGGTGCGCGCTGTGGCCCTGACGGACGAGCAGGTGGAAAAATACGGCGGGATGCTGCGCCATTTGACCGACGCAGAGCGCACAGGAAACTCTTACGAGCAATATGTGCAGGATGCCGCCGCCCGCCGCGCCATGGGCGTGACAGATTTCCAGGCGGATGCCTCGGGCTTTTCGGCCAATATCCAGCTGGAAAACAGCACGCTGGTGTTTTTCAGCGTGCCGTGGGACGAGGGCTGGACGGCCACGGTGAACGGCCAGCCCGTGCAGGTGGAAAATGTCAGCGGCGGCCTGTGCGCGGTGGTGTGCCCGGCGGGGCAAAGCACCGTGCAGTTCCACTACCAGACGCCCGGCTTTGCGCTGGGCAAGGCCATCAGCCTCTCTGCGTGCGGCGTGTGGGCCGTATACGCGGGCACGGCGGTGTTCTTCTGGCACAAACGGAAAAAGGAGAAACAGCAATGGCAGAACATTCTGAAACCATAAGCGGGCCCGGCGCGGGCGCCGCACCGGCCGGGGACACGGCCGCCCTTGCGGGCGCCATTGCGGCCAAACTGGGCCTTGCCCCGGCGCGGGTGCAGGCGGCCATTGGCCTGATTGACGAGGGGAACACCATTCCCTTCATTGCGCGTTACCGCAAAGAGGCTACCGGCAGCATGGACGACCAGAAGCTGCGCGAGCTGGCGGACGAGCTGGCCTATCTGCGCAAGCTTTCGGCCCAGAAAGAAACGGTGCGCGCCGCCATTGAAGAGCAGGGGAAATGGACCCCCGAACTGGCCGGAAAGCTGGCTGCGGCCCAGACACTGGCCGAAGTGGAGGACCTTTACCGCCCTTACCGCCCCAAGCGAAAAACGCGCGCCAGCGTGGCGAAGGCCCGCGGGCTGGAGCCGCTGGCCCAGCGCCTGCTGCAACAGGCCCCGGCAGATGACCCCGCGCAGCTTGCGGCAGGTTATACCGGCGAGGAGGTGCCCGACGCGCAGGCGGCGCTGGCGGGCGCGCGCGATATCATTGCCGAGGCCGTCAGCGATGACGCGGATGCGCGCGCCGCGCTGCGAAAGCTGTACCTGGCCGGGGGCATGCTCGTCTCGAAGGCGGCAAAGGACGGCGCCGAAAGCGTGTATGACAAATATTACGATTTCAAAGAGCCTGTGAAAAAGGCCGCGGGGCACCGCGTTCTGGCAGTGGACCGCGGCGAGCGCGAGGGCTTTTTGAAGGTTTCCATCGAAGTGGATGCCGCGGCGGCCCAGGCGCTTTTGGAAAAGCGCTTTGTGAAAAACAGCAGCGCGGCCGCGCGCGAGGTGTGCGCAGCCGTGCAGGACGCATACGCCCGCCTTGTGCACCCCAGCCTGGAGCGCGAAGTGCGCGCTATGCTTACCGCACAGGCGTGCGAAGGGGCCATCAAAGTGTTTTCGAAAAACCTGGAACAGCTTTTGCTGGCGCCGCCCATCAAGGGCAAGGTGGCCCTTGGGCTGGACCCCGGCTACCGCATGGGCTGTAAAACGGCCGTGGTGGACGCCACCGGCAAAGTGCTGGATACCGCCGTGCTGTATCCCTTGCCGGAGTTCAAGCGCGTGGACGAGGCAAAGCGGAAGCTGAAGGCGCTGATTGAACAGTATGGGGTGGAGATAATTGCCATCGGCAACGGCACAGCCGGCCGTGAGACAGAACTGTTCACCGCCGAAGTGCTGCGCGAAATGCCGCGCCCGGTGAGCTATATGGTGGTAAGCGAGGCGGGCGCCAGCGTATACTCGGCCTCCAAGCTGGCCGCGCAGGAGTTCCCGCAGTACGACGTGAACCTGCGCAGCGCCATTTCCATTGCACGCCGCCTGCAGGACCCTTTGGCAGAACTGGTGAAAATAGACCCAAAGGCTGTGGGCGTGGGGCAATATCAGCACGACATGCCGCCGGCCCGCCTGGCCGAGGCGCTGGACGGTGTGGTAGAGCACTGTGTAAACAGCGTGGGGGTAGATTTAAACACCGCTTCGGCCCCGCTTTTGCAGCGCGTGGCCGGCGTAAGCGCCGCGGTGGCGAAAAATATTGTGGCATGGCGCGAAGAAAACGGCGCTTTCCGCGCGCGCAAACAGCTTTTAAAGGTGGCCAAGCTGGGCCCTAGGGCGTACGAGCAGTGCGCAGGCTTTTTGCGCGTGCCCGGCGCGGCGCACAAATTGGACGCCAGCGCCGTGCACCCTGAAAGCTATGGCGCGGCCCTGGCCGTGCTGCAGGCCTGCGGCTTTACAGAAGAGGACATTGGCACACAGGCCATGGAGGCGTTGCCCCAGCGGGCAAAGGCCATTGGCCTGGAGGCATTGGCAAAGCGCGTGGGCGTTGGCGTGCCCACGCTGCAGGACATTCTGGCAGAGCTGCAAAAGCCCGGCCGCGACATGCGCGACGAGCTTCCGCCGCCGCTGCTGCGCACCGACGTGATGAAGCTGGAGGACCTTCGGGCCGGCATGCAGCTGACGGGCACGGTGCGCAATGTCATAGATTTCGGTGCGTTTGTAGACCTTGGCGTGCACCAGGACGGCCTGGTGCACATCAGCCAGATTTCAAACCGTTATATCCGCCACCCCAGCGAGGTGCTGAAAGTGGGCGACATCGTAACCGTGTGGGTGCTGAGCGTGGATGTGGCAAAAAAACGCATTGCCCTCACCATGAAGCCCCCCGCGGGCAGCCAACAGAAAAACGCATAAAGCCCCTGTGCCGCCGCCTGTGACGCCCGGCCCGGGGGCGGAACAGAAAGAGAGGTAACCCTTGAAAACGGCGCTGAAAGAGAAATTCATTACAGAAAAGTCTTTCTACCGGAACCTGCTGGCCATTGCGGGGCCCATGGCTTTTCAGTATGCCATCAGCTTCGGGGTGACGCTGATGGACAGTGTGATGCTGGGCAGCCTTGGGGACGTGGCAATCTCCGGCGCAAACCTTGGCAACCAGATGCAGACGCTGGTGATGAGCTGTTCTTACGGCCTGGCCTCGGGCGGCGGCGTGCTGATTGCCCAGTACTGGGGCAAAAAGGATATGGCCCATATCCGAAAAGTGGTGCGCCTTGCCGTGCAGGCGGTGTTTTGCGCCGTCAGTGTGCTCACGCTGCTGTCGCTGGCCTTTCCGCATCAGATTTTGCGCATTTTTACCCCGGATGCACAGGTGATTGAGGCCGGGGCTAGCTACCTTTCGGTGGTGGCGTTCAGCTATTTGCCCTATGCGCTGGCATCGTGTTACCTTTCCAGCCTGCGCGGCACAGAGCAGGTGAAAATGACCGTAGGCGTATACGGGTGCAGCTTTTTTGTGAATGTAATTTTCAATTACATTTTCATTTTTGGCAAGCTGGGCGCGCCCGCCCTGGGCGTGCGCGGCGCGGCCGTAGGCACGGTGTGCGCGCGCTGTTCCGAGCTGATTCTGGCGCTTATTTATATGTATACAAAAGAAAAGCTGGTGGGTTTTCGCGTCAAAGATTGCTTCACCTGGGATAAAGAGCTGCTGGGCGAATATTTCCGCCACAGCCTGCCCGTGGTGGGCAACGAGCTTTTGTGGGGGTTTGGCAGCACGGTAACCAGCATCATCATGGGGCAAATCAGCCGCACATTCGTGGCGGCAAGCAGCATTACCATGGTGCTGCACCAGCTGTCTTTCGTCACCCTCAACGGGGTGGGAAACGCGGCTGCGGTGCTTACGGGGCGCACGGTGGGCGAGGGAAGTTACGCCCGCGTGCAGCGCGTGGCCAACACGCTGGTAGCGCTCAGCTTTGGCCTGGGCGCGTTGAACTGCCTGTTCATTTTGTGCGTGCGCCCGCTGTTTCTTGCTATGTATCACGTCTCGCCGGCCGTGCATGAGGCGGCCTATGGCATGATTGGCGTGCTGGCCCTTTTGCAGCTGACAATGGGGGTAGAGCTGACGTGTGTTGTGGGCGTGCTGCGCGGCGGCGGCGACACACGCATGGGTTTCTTGCTGGATTGCGGCACGCTTTGGCTCACCAGCATCCCGCTTGGCTTTTTCACGGGCCTTGTTCTGCACTGGCCCGTGCCCGCCGTATATGCCTGCCTGAAAATAGACAGCCCGGTGAAGGTGCTTTTGTCGCTCATTCGCATCAAGGGCGGGCACTGGGTGCGCAATGTGACCGTGCAGGAGGGGATTGCAATGGCCTGCGCGGCAGAAAGCAAAGGCCCGATGGGCGAGAAAACAGGGCAATAACCACGAAAAAATCCCTTGGAAATGGGCAACCGGCACAAACTTTTTCCACACCGGCGTTTCGACTTGACTTTTAAAGAAGCGATTTGTACAATAATATCAAATGCGCGGCAGACAGCCACGCATGCGCAGGGCAGGTATCTGCCGGTGGTTTCGGAGGCAGGCAATGGCAAACGCTTCCCGCAGTGCTCAAATGGCTCAGCTTGCGCAGGCAAGGCAGGGCGATGAGGCGGCCCTGGCGGGCATCATTGCCAGAATGATGCCGGTGGTGAATGCCGCTGCGGCCCGCGCCGTGTGCCCGGGGCTGGAGTTTGAAGATGCCGTGCAGGAAGGCCTTGTGGGCCTGTTCTGCGCCGTGCGCACTTACAAGGGCGGGGCGGGCACGGCCTTTTCCACCTATGCGGCAGCCTGCGTGCGCAACGCGGTAAACTCGGCGGCGCGCGCCGCTTCCCGCCGCAAGCACGAGGTGCTGAACCGGGCGGTGCCCATTGAGGCGGCCCCGTCCACCCAAGCCAAAAGCCCGCAGGCGTGCGCAGAGGAAAGCGAAGCCTACCGCGCGGCCGTGCGCACCATTCATACGCGCCTGTCCCCACGGGAAAAAAGCGTGCTGGCCCTTTTTATGGCTGGCGCGTCCTATGGGCAGATTGCGCGGCGCCTGCACCTTACCCCCAAGGCGGTAGATAACGCCTTGCAGCGGGTGCGCGCCAAATTAAAATAGGTTCCATGGCGCCATACGGCGCAGGGAATATATGTGCCCCCAGTAGCTTAAATCAGAGCGTTGGTCCCCAGATCAAAGGTGTCGGTTTGAATCCTTCCGCGGGCAAAATTCTAAGATTGGAGATATCCAAAATGTACGAAGACAAGACCTTAGTATGCAAAGAATGCGGCCAGGAGTTCGTGTTCACCGCCGGTGAGCAGGAGTTTTATGCCAGCCGTGGCTTCGAAAACGAGCCCCAGCGCTGCAAAGCCTGCCGCGATGCCCGCAAGAATGCCACCCGCGGCACCCGTGAGATGTTCACGGCTACGTGCGCTGCGTGCGGCAAAGAAGCCCGCGTCCCCTTCAAGCCCCGCGAAGACCGCCCTGTGTATTGCAGCGAGTGCTTTGCCAAAATGAAGGAGGAGGGCCAGGCCTGAGCCTGACGCCTTTGTGCAATCTTGCAAAAAGCCCCGTGCCCAACGGCACGGGGCTTTTTTTGTGCGCGCTGGTGGGCCTTGGGCTGCGCAAGCTTTCCATGAGCGCTTCCCAGCTGGCAAAGGTAAAGCGCGCGCTAAGCCGCCACACGGCTGTGCAGCTGCAAAGGCTGGCCGGGGAAATTCTGGCTTGCGAAGATGCCGGTGAAGTTTTACAATGTATGCAGGCCGCGCTTGCGCTTTGAGCGCCGCGCGGGAGAAAGGAGTGCTGCCCCATGTATCGCAGAACAACAACCGTCATAAACCGCACAGGCCTGCATGCCCGGCCGGCCTCTCAGTTTACAAATGCGGCAAAAGCGTTCGATTCCCGCATTTCCATTCGCAACCTCAGCTTGAAGGAACAGGATAACACGGCAAATGCAAAGTCTATCATTTCCGTGCTGACACTGGCGCTGGTGCAGGGCTCGGAGGTAGAGCTGACGGCCGAGGGCCCCGACGAGCAGCAGGCGGTGGACGCTTTGATTGAACTGATTGACGGCGGCTTTGGCGAGGTGTAAGTTGCCGCAAGGCAAAAGCAAAGGGTGGCAGGTGCAAAGCACCTGCCACCCTTATTTTGTTGGTTACACCCGCCGTTTGGGCTCAATGGCGCAGCCGCGCCAGAAAATCTTTTGCGGCCTGGGTGCTGGGCGCGTCGAAAAACTGCTGCGGCGCCCCTGTCTCGGCAATCACACCGTCTGCCATAAACACCACATGGGTAGAGACATCCCGCGCAAAGGCCATCTCGTGCGTCACCACCAGCATGGTGAGCCCCTCGCCCGCCAGGCGCCGCATCACGGCCAGCACCTCGCCCACCATCTGTGGGTCCAGCGCGCTGGTGGGCTCGTCGAACAAAAGCACTTCCGGCCGCATGGCCAGGGCGCGGGCAATGGCCACGCGCTGTTTTTGCCCGCCCGAAAGCTGGTGGGGCTTTGCCTTGATATATTGCTGCATGCCCACCTTTTCCAGAAATTCCATGGCTGTGGCCTCGGCCTCGGCGGCGCTTTTTTTCAGCACCTTGCGCTGGCCGATGGTGCAGTTTTCCAGCACGGTGAGGTTGGCGAACAGGTTAAAGCTTTGAAACACCATGCCCACCTTGGCGCGGTAGGCGCATGGGTCGAACCCGCGGCCGGTGATGGGCGTGCCATGGAACAAAATCTGCCCGCCCGAAGGCGTCTCCAGCAGGTTGATGCAGCGCAGCAAGGTGGATTTGCCCGAACCCGATGCCCCAAGGATGCAGGTGACGTCCCCCTCCTGCACAGAGAAGTCGATGTCTTTCAATACCTCGTGGGTGCCAAAGGTTTTGCTGAGATGCTGCACCTCTATGATGCGTTCTGCCATGCTTCAGCGCCCCCTTTCGTTCTGGTCTAAATTCAAGTTGCCCGTCTGATACATCTGTCTGGCGCGCAGGTCTGCGTTTGGCTGCGCGCTGTTTTTGCGAAAATGGGGCATGCCCTCACCCGTGGAGGTGTCGTAAACGGCCAAATCAAAGTTTGCAGGGCCGTCCATGCGCTTTTCCAGCAGGCGCAGAAGGCGCGAGCAAACGAACGTGAGGATGAAGTAGATCACCATCACAATGGTGTAGGTTTCAAAATACCAGTAATATGCGCCCGCCACGCCGCGGCTTGCGAAGAACAGTTCCACCACGCTGATGCAGGACAAAACGCAGGTGTCTTTGATGTTGATGATGAGGTTGTTGCCAATCTGCGGCATGATGTTGCGCAGCGCCTGCGGCAGAATAACATAGGTCATTGTCTGCACATGGGTCATGCCAATGGCGTGTGCGCCCTCTGTCTGGCCGGGGTCAATTGAGAGGATGCCGCCGCGCACCGTTTCCGCCATATAAGCGCCCGTGTTGATGGACACAATCAGCAGCGCCGCCCCCATGTAGGGCATCACCACGCCGGTGAGCATGGACACGCCATAGAAGATGAACATGGCCTGCACCATCATGGGCGTGCCGCGGAAAATTTCGACATAGGCGCTTAAAATAAACTTGACGGCCGAAAGCAGGGCCCAGCGCACGGGCGACTGTTTGCGGTCTGTGGGGATGGTTTGAACAATGCCAACCGCCAGGCCAATGATGCAGCCGGCCAGCGTGGCCAGCACGGCGATTATCATGGTGTTCAGCACGCCCCGCCCCAGCGAAGCGCTGTAGTTTTGCAGAATATAGATGACTCTGCCCCAAAAATCAGTAGGCAATGTGGATGTCATGTCTGCTTCATCCTTTCTGTGAGGGCGCTTTCACACAGCGCCCGCTGTGAGCGGGAAAAATCAGTTGCTCAGGGGCTGGATGCTGATGGCCTCATCCATCATGGTGGTAAAATCATCTTGCGTCAAACCGGCCAGCGCCTCGTTCAGGGCGTCCAGCAGCTGGGTGTTGCCCTTGCGCACAGAGATGCCGATGTTGACGTCTTCTTCCGACACTTCATAATCATCCTCGGTGCCGGTGAAATCCAGCAGCTTGAAGCTGGGGTATGCCACGCAGGCGGCCATGGCCGTGGGCATATCGGTTACCACCACGTCGCACGCGCCGGTGTCCAGCGCCACCAGCATGGCGGGGGCTGTCTCCTGTGCGGGCAGAATGTTGGCGTTTTCAATTTGCGGCAGGCAATTGTCATACCAAATTGTGTTCAGCTGGCTGGTGCAGGTGGCGCCCGCAAGGTCGGCCACACCGGCCGCATCTGCATAGGGGCCGTCGGCCTTCACCAGCGTCACCACGCTGGCATAGTAGTACGGCGTGGTAAAATCTACGCTTTCCATGCGCTCAGAGGTGATGGACTGGCCGGCAATTACGCAATCTACCGTGCCGGATATCACGGCCGGAACCAGCGAATCCCAATCGGAACGCACAATTTCCAGCTCCATCCCAAGGGCCTCGGCCATTTTTTTGGCCATCATCACGTCATAGCCGTTGGCATAGTCCGAGCTGCCCGAAATGGGAACAGCGCCGTTCGAATCGTCATTCTGCGTCCAGTTATAGGGCGCATAGGCGCATTCCATGGCAACCGTCAGCACATTGTCATCCGCCCCGGAGGCCGCCGCACTGCCGGACACTGCGCCGGAAGATGCGCTGCCGCCGCAGCCGGTAAGGGCCATGGCCAGAACCATCGCCAGCGCCAGGGCGCCCGCCATCCACTTCTTCATCTGAAATTCCCTCTTTCCAAAAATATTTTTCTCAAACCGGCTGTTTTGCCGGCGCGCGCGGGAAAGTGCTGCGGCGCCGGGGGCCTGGCCGGAACGAAAACAAAAACCCCATGGCGCGCAAAACGCACCATGGGGTTGCAATCAGATACGGAGGGCGGAGAAAAGCTGCCCACGCACGGAATGCTGTTCCAATGATAGCGCTTCACGCTTTGCGTGACAGTCCGCCGCATGTTCTGCGGCGGCCCAGCCGCCCGGCCAAAGGCAATTGCCCGGGCGCTTCGGCGGTGGCCCCTTTCGCGCGCGGCGGCTTGCCTGCCTTGCCGCGCGGTACTTTTGGACACCGCGCCTCTATCATTGCCTGCGGAAAACCGCAGCGCAATTTGAACTTTTTATTTGTTTGCATGTTACCCCCAGCGGCCACATTTGTCAAGTGCTTTTTAGGCGCGCAGGCTTAATTCTGGATATTCATGCAAAAATATACTTTAAATATGCACAACTTTGTAAAAAGCCCCAAAGGAAACGAGGTATCAGCGCAGGCCCAGCACCCCGCTGACAGGCAGCGAAAAGGTGAAAGCGCGCTGGGGCGTTTGCTGGGCCACAGTGTCGCAGATGGCCTGCATCACCGTCTGGCGAATGCCGGCCGGCACCAGAATGAGCACAAGCTCTTTCTCTGGCTGAATGGGCAGGCCAAACAGCTTTTGCGCCGTTTCGCTGCACACCTCGCGGGCTCTGGCCACGGTGCCGCCGCGGGCGCCTGCTGCGCGCGCGGCATCCATTACAATATCCACGCCGTCTGCGTCTGTGACGGCAACAATCAGTTCATGCTGTTCTGATGTCATGCTGTTTTCCTCCTGTGGCAGGCAAAGCTCCAGCCTGCCGTGTGTGACGCGGCTGTGCGCCGCGGTGCTGATGCCCGAAAGCAAAATCGAAAACGCGATGCCTGCCCCGGGCCGGGTAAAATGAAGCTCTTCCTCCAGCGCGCGAAGAATTTCGCGGGAAAGCGCGCCGGGCACAAGGCTGAGCACAATATCTTTTTCCGGCTCATCCAGGCCCAGCACATCCATAATTTTGGATGTGGCAGTGCCGCGCCCATGTGTGACCAGCTGCACGGCCACATGGTGCCTTTGATACACTTCGGCTACTTTATCGCCGCGCCCGCGGTCTACAATGGTGATGAGCCATTCAATTTTTCTGTTCATAGTTCCACCTCTTTGGAAAGGTCGATTACTTCATCGGCGCTTTCCTGCGGCGTTGCAGCGCCAGTGCGCGCAACCTTCATGCGGTATAAAAGCCCGATCAGCTGAATGATGATAAGCGGCGTCATGGCCACCATGGCCACGATGCCGAAGGCGTCTGTCAGCACATTGCCGCCGGCTGCGTCACACGCGCCCATGGCAAAAGACAGCAAAAAGGTGGCCGTCATGGGGCCGCTGGCCACGCCGCCAGAGTCGAAGGCGATGGAGGTAAAGATTTTCGGCACCACAAAGCTCAGCCCCAGCGCCAGCGCATAACCCGGCACCAGCAGCCACAAAATGGAAATGCCCGTGAGCACACGCACCATGGAAAGCCCCACCGAGATGGCCATGCCGGCAGAGAGGCCAAACATCATAATGCGCGCAGAGATGGCGCCGTCCGTCACTTCCTCCACCTGCCGGTTCAAAACCAGCACCGCGGGCTCGGCTTTCACAATGAAATAGCCAATCAGCATGCCAAGCGGCACCAAAAGCCAGGGCCAGCCGCTGGCGGCCAGCTGGCTGCCAATGGAATAGCCTGCGGGCATAAAGCCCACGTTCACGCCGGTGAGAAACAGCGTGAGGCCAAGAAAGGTATACAGCATGCCCATGAGAATTTTGGCCAGCGGCCGTTTGCGCAGATGCAGGCACACGGCCTGAAAAATTAGGAAAAAGATGAGGATGGGCGCAAGCGCAAGCAGCACCTCCTGCGCATAGGTGGGAAATTCGTTGCTGAACTGCATCCAAAGCTCGCGCGTGGTGTTCACCTCAGGGATGGCAAGCGGCGTGTAAGAGCCGCTTGCGGCGCTGTATACAAGCCCCAGAACCAGCACGGCAAGAATGGGGCCGATGCTGCACAGGGCCACCAGGCCGAAACTGTCGCTGTCGGAATGGTCCGAATGGCCCACCGAGGAAAGGCCAAGGCCCAGCGCCATGATGAACGGCACGGTGATAGGCCCGGTGGTGACGCCGCCCGAATCGAAGGCCACCGGCAGAAATTCGCGCGGCACAAAGGCGGCCAGTGCAAACACCAGAAGGTAACAGATAATCAAAATACGCGCCAGCGGCCAGCCGTACAGTGTGCGAAGAAAGGCCAGGGCCAGAAATACGCCCACGCCGCAGGCCACGCACAGAATAAGCACCATATCCGGCACGGCGGGCGTCTGGCGGGCCAGCACCTGCAGGTCCGGCTCGGCAATGGTGATGAACACGCCAATGGCGAAGCACACGGCGGCCACGCCGGCCGGCGTGCGCATTTTGGTGAGATGGCTGCCGGTGTGCTCGCCAATGGGCATCATGGCAATATCGGCCCCCAGGCTGAAAAAGCCCATTCCCACAATCAAAAGCACGGCCCCCACCAGAAACATCAGCAGGGTGGCCAGCGACATGGGGGTGATGGTGACGCAAAGCACAAATACAATCAGCGTCACCGGCAGCACAGCGTCCAGCGCTTCCATAATTTTTTCTTTTAGCTTCTTATTCAAAATGCCTCCTTCCATTGAGACGCACAAGGCGGGCCCTGCGCGGCGTGGTGATATGGCGTATCAAGACACCCGCACATGTGCCGCAGTTTGCGCGCTTTGTATGCGGATACCATTTACAGAAAAAGTGCCTGCCGGCCGGCGCAGCGGGCCGCCAGCCTGTGTTTTGGGGCGGCACAAAAAAGCTGCCGGGCCGGGCACGGCCCATGGGCCCCCTTTTCGTTCACTTGTAATTATTATAGCAAAAAGGGGGGCGCCTGGCCAACCCGTTTTTTGGCAGCATGGGATGCACGGGCGGTGCGGCCATGCCGGGGCGGCAGGCTGAAAAAAGGCGCCTGCACAGCCCGGCCGGGCTGCGCGGGCGCCCCTGTACAGCCGCGTTACACGGCCTCGCTGGATACGTCTGCAAACTGACTTTGATACAATTCGGCATAAAAACCGCGCTTTGCCAAAAGCTCGGTGTGGGTGCCCGTCTCCACAATGTCACCGTCCTTCATCACCAGAATCAGGTCTGCATCGCGGATGGTGGACAGGCGGTGTGCAATGATAAAGCTGGTGCGGCCTTCCATCAAATGGTCCATTGCCTTTTGGATGGCAAGCTCGGTGCGTGTATCCACACTGGAGGTGGCCTCGTCAAAAATGAGGATGCGCGGCTCGGAGATGATGGTGCGCGCAATGGTAAGCAGCTGCTTTTGCCCCTGGCTGATGTTGGTGGCCTCTTCGTTCAGCACGGTGTCATATCCATCGGGCAGGGTGCGCACGAAATGGTCCACCTGCGCGGCTTTTGCCGCGGCCAGCACCTCGTCATCGGTGGCGGAAAGCCGCCCATAGCGGATGTTTTCGCGGATGGTGCCGTTGTACAGCCATGTATCCTGCAGCACCATGCCAAAGGAATCGCGCAAATCGTTGCGGGCAAACTGGCGCACGTCATAGCCGTCCAGCAGAATGGCGCCGTCCGTCACGTCGTAAAAACGCATCAACAGCTTTACCATGGTGGTTTTTCCGGCGCCGGTGGGGCCCACAATGGCCACTTTTTGGCCCGGACGAATGATGGCAGAGAAATCGTGAATGATGGTTTTCTCCGGGTTATAGCCGAAGTGCACATGGGCAAAATCCACTTCGCCCTGAATCAGCTCGGGCGAGAGCGGGCTTTGCGGGTCGGCCGGCTCTTCCTCTTCCTCCAGGAAGGCAAACACGCGCTCGGCCGCAGCGGCCGTCTGCTGCAGCACGTTTGAGATGTTGGCAATTTGGTTGATGGGCTGGGTGAAGTTGCGCACATACTGGATGAACGCCTGAATGTCGCCCACCGTGATGGAGCCGTTCAGCGAGAGAAAGCCGCCCAGCACACAGATGCCCACATAGCCAAGGTTGCCGGCAAAGTTCATCAGCGGCATCATCATGCCAGAGAGAAACTGGCTTTTCCAGGCCGCGTCATACAGCTTTGCGTTCATTTTTTCAAAGGTGCCAAGGCTCTCTTCCTCGCGGCCAAAGGCCGTCACCACCACATGCCCGCCATACATTTCTTCCACATGGCCGTTCACATGGCCCAAATAATCCTGCTGCTGGCGGAAGTAGGGCTGGCTGCGCTTTACCACATTCATCACAATCAGCACGCTCACGGGCAGAATGCAAATTGCCACCAGCGTCATCAGCGGGCTGATGGACAGCATCATGCACAGCACGCCCACCATCATGGTGACGTTTGTCACAATCTGCGAAAGGCTTTGGTTCAGCGTTTGGGTGACGGTATCCACATCGTTGGTGATGCGGCTCAGCACCTCGCCGTTTGGCACGCGGTCAAAATACGAAAGCGGCATGCGGTCTATTTTTTCCGAAATTTCGCGCCGCATGGAATAACTCACCTTGGTGGCCACGCCTGCCATAACCCAGCCCTGCACATAGCTGAGAAGGGCGCTGGCAAGATAGATGGCCAGCAAGAACAGAAGAATTTGCCCAATGGCGGTAAAATCGATGCCGCCGGTGCCGGTAAGCATGGCCATCACGCCCTCAAACAGCTTTGTGGTGGCCTGGCCCAGCACCTTGGGCCCAAAGATGGAAAACACGGTGGAGGCCGCCGCACACACCAATACGGTGATGATGGCGGGAAGATAGCGCGAGAGGTAGCGCAGCAGCTTTGCCATGGTGCCCTTGAAGTTCTTGGCCTTTTCCCCGGGCATCATGCCGGCAGCGCCGCGCGGGCCGCCCATATGGGCGCCATGCGTTTGTTGTGCCATTATGCCAATTCCTCCTTTGAAAGCTGGCTTTGCGCAATTTCGCGATAGGTTTCACAGGTTTCCAGCAGCTGTTTGTGTGTGCCGATACCCGCCACGCGGCCCTCGTCCAAAACCACAATCTGCTCTGCGTGCATGATGGTGGACACGCGCTGCGCCACAATCAGCACTGTGGCGCCGTCTGTATAGCCTGCCAGTGCCTTGCGCAGCTTGGCGTCTGTTTTGAAATCCAGCGCAGAGAAGGTGTCGTCAAAGATATACACCGGCGCCTTTTTCACCAGCGCGCGCGCAATGGAAAGCCGCTGGCGCTGCCCGCCGGAAACGCTGGTGCCGCCCTGGCTTACATAGGTGTCAAGGCCCTCCGGCAGCTGGCTGACAAATTCGGTGGCCTGGGCCACGTCGCATGCGGCGCGCAGCGCTTCGTCGCTGGCCTGTTCATCGCCATAGCGCAGGTTTGAGGCAATGGAGCCGGAGAACAGCATGCCCTTTTGCGGCACATAGCCAATGGCGCCGCGCAGCTCTTTCTGCGGCACATCGCGCACATCTACGCCGTCCAGCAGAATGCTGCCCTCGCTCACGTCGTAAAAACGGGGGATGAGGTTGACAAGCGTGGATTTGCCCGAACCGGTGGAGCCGATGAACGCCGTTGTCTGCCCGGGCTTTGCCGTGAAGCTGACATGGTGCAGCACGGGCTCATCCGCCCCGCCGTAACGGAACGACACGTCGCGGAACTCCACCACGCCGCTCACGGGCTGCGGCAGGTGGCGCGGCTGCTCTTTGTCACGCACAGAGGGCTGTGTGGCCAGCACCTCGTTCACACGCTCGGCCGAAACGGTGGCGCGCGGCACCATCACAAACATCATGCTGATGAACAAAAAGCTCATAATGACCTGCATGGCATATTGAATGAATGCCATCATATCGCCCACCTGCATGGTGCTTTGGGCAATTTGGTGGCCGCCCACCCAGACAATCAGCAGGCTGACGCCGTTCATCACCAGCGTCATCACGGGCATCATCGTCACCATGGCGCGGTTCACAAACAGCGTGTTGGAGGTGAGGTCTTTGTTGGCCTTGTCGAAGCGCTTTTGCTCAAAATCCTGTGTGGCAAAGGCGCGAATGACCATCAGGCCAGAGAGATGCTCGCGGCTGACCAGGTTCAGCTTGTCGATGAACTGCTGCATTTTCTTGAAGCGCGGCAGCGCCACTATGAACAGCACCAGAATGACGCCCAGCATCACAATCAGCGCCAAAAGCAGAATCCACGCCATGGACACGCACTTGGAAAGCCCCATAATAAGCCCGCCAATGCCCATGATGGGCGCAAAGCACATCAGGCGCAGGCCCATGGAGAGAAATGTCTGCACCTGGGTGATGTCGTTGGTGGTGCGTGTGATGAGGCTGGCGGTGGAGAACTGGTCCAGCTCGCCGGTGGTGAAGTAGGTTACCCGGCGGAACACATCGCGGCGAAGGTCGCGCCCCACGCCGGCGCCCATGCGCGCCAGGCAGAAGCCGGCCGCAATGGCGCACGCCGTAAGCAGCACGGTGAAGCCCAGCATCTCAAGGCCCTTCATCAGGATATAGTTCGTCTGCATGGCGTCTGTGTCTGCGCCAAGCTGCACATAAAAGCTTTTGGTAAACACGCTGGCCGTCTGTTCCAGCGCCATGTCCGGCGCGCTGGCCGCCGTTTGAATGGCGTTTTGCACCGTGCCCTCAGGCAGCCGGGCCAGCATGGGCAGCAGCTGCGACAGCTGGCCTGCTTCCAGCGCTGCAGCGCCGTCTTGCCCCTGTGCCGCGGCGCCATTTTCCGCCATCAGGCCCTGCATCACCTGCACACAGGCGTAGCTGGCGCGCGAAAAGGCGGTGTCGGCCGCTGCGGTATCGGCGTCCTCTTTCAGGACATAATCGCCGGCCTTCAGGTTCGGGTATGTCTGTGCATAGGGGGCCGCGTCCTCCACGCGGGCATACTGCTGCATGGCGGTGGCCGCGTCCTCTTCTGACATGAAGGCCTGCATCAGCGCCATGCCGTCGGCCGAGATGGCCTTGGGCGCCACCTCGGTGATGCCCCCTTGCTGGATGCCGGTGTTTACGATGTCGCTCATCATGTTGGGCAGCGTCAACTCCAGCATGGCCTGGCCGAACAGAAATACCATAGCGCACACCAGCAGCACCCAGTACGGCTTCAGATACCGTTTCAATTTCAACATGGCGTCAATTTTCCTCCCATTCAATGCCCGCGGCCTGTTCCAGCTGGGCTGTGAACTTATTCAGCAGGGTGAACAGCATGGCCGTGTCCTGCTCGCCCAGCGCGTCAAGGGCGCTGTTCAGCTTTTCATTCATAGCATGGTATGCCTGTTTCAGCAGGGCGTTGCCCTGTGGGGTGAGGTGCACGCGCGTCACGCGCCTGTCCTGCGCGTCTTCTGTGCGCTGCACATACCCCATTGCCTCCAGCGCCGCAATGCGCTGGCTGAGGGCCGGCGGGCTTTGGTGCATCCCGTGTGCCAGCTGTGTCAGCGGCAGGCCCTGTGCCTGCCGCTGAGGCGGCTGCCCGGCCAGGCCCGGCCCGCCGCCAAGATGTGCCAGGGCCATCAGGGTGCCAAACTGAGATTTGCTCAGCCCGGCACAGGGGGTAATGGCCGCCCAGGCGCGGCGCATGCGGTCAATCAGGCGAAACAGCCGCACGCTTTGTGTCTTTTCCCATTCCATAGAGCAGGCCTCCGTATTTTTAAAATGATAATGAAGTTAATATTTAAGCAGCCTATTTAATCAGGTTAAAGAACAGTATAGGTGTTTTGCAGGCTTCATGCAACTGTTTTAAGAAAAAGTTCACAAATATTTCTTGATTACTTTGGAAGCTATGCATAAAAAACAGCCTTTCCATCATCCGGTAAGGATGACGGAAAGGCTGTGGGAACAGCAATTGCTATGAGGCGCCGGTTCAGCCGCCCTTCTGGCGTTTGATGACCTTCATACGGGTGAATTCCTCGCGCTCGTGCTCCTCCAGTGTGGAGGAGATAAAGCGGATGTTCTCCTCCAGGCGGGGGATGACCACATTCTCCAGCATATTGGTGCGCCGCTGGGTCTTTTTGATGGCGGTGGCAAGGCGGTATACACTGTTTTCAATGCCCGCCAGCCTGGCACACAAGCGCTTTACATGGTCGAAAGCCATATAGGCGGCGTCCAGCTGAGAGTTTGAATTGCGGAACCCGTAATAGGGGAAGGGCGGGGCCGCCTGCACTTCGCCGGTGGGAAGGTCTACCCCCATGATGCTGTGCCCGTGCATGGAAAAACCGCGCTCTTCCGGCACGACGCTGTCCAGCGATTGGTCGATGCCCAGCGTGATATTGGCGTTTTGCAGCGCGCGGTAGGCCCGCTGGAAGGTGTCGCCAATCTCTTTTTGCATGTCGGCCGCCACGTCAATAAGCTTCATCATCTCGCGCATCAGCACATTGCGCTTGCGGTCCAGCAGGTCAAAGCCAAGCTTGGCCAGCTCCAGGTTCTTTTTGCAGGCAATCAGGTTGCCCTTTGTGGGAAAAATCTGTTCCGCCACGGCCCCTCACCTCCTTTGCGTATGTGGGCAAAACGGCGCTTAGTGCGCGCGGTAGTGTTCGTCCAGCACCTTTTCATCCAGGCGGTCCAGCTCTTCGCGGGGCAGAATGCTCAAAAGGCGCCAGCCAAGGTCCAGGCTTTCGCTGATGGTGCGGTTTTCGTTTTGGCCCTGGCCCAGAAACTCTTTTTCAAAGTGGTTGCCGAAATCGAGGTACAGTTTATCGGTGGGCGAAAGCTCTTCCTCGCCAATCACGCTGGCCAGGCCGCGCGCATCGCTTACCTTGGCATAGCTGGCAAACAGCTGGTTCGAGACATCGGGGTGGTCTTTGCGGGTATAACCCTCGCCAATGCCGTCCTTCATCAGGCGCGAAAGGCTGGGCAGCACGCTGATGGGCGGGTAGATGCCCTGCTGATCCAGATAGCGGTCCAGCACAATCTGCCCCTCGGTGATATAGCCCGTCAGGTCGGGGATGGGGTGGGTGATATCATCGTTCGGCATGGTGAGAATGGGAATCTGCGTCACGCTGCCGCTGCGCCCGGCAATGACGCCCGCGCGCTCGTACAGGCTGGCAAAGTCGGAATACAGGTACCCGGGGTAGCCCTTGCGCCCCGGAATTTCGCCCTTGGAAGAGGAAAATTCGCGCAGCGCCTCGGCATAGCTGGTCATATCTGTCATCACCACAAGGATATGCATGCCTTTTTCGAACGCCAGGTATTCCGCTGCTGTCAGCGCGCAGCGCGGGGTGAGAATGCGCTCGATGATGGGGTCGGACGAGAGGTTCAAAAACATCGTCACACGGCTTAATGCGCCCGATTCCTCAAAGCTTTTGCGGAAGTATTCAGCCACGTCTTTCGTCACGCCCATGGCACAGAACACCACGCCGAAGCTCTCGGTGGAATCTTCGCTGAGCTGGGCCTGGCGCACAATCTGCGCGGCAAGCTGGTTGTGGCTCATGCCAGAGCCGGAAAAAATGGGCAGCTTTTGCCCGCGGATCAGCGTGATGAGCGTGTCAATAGAAGAGATGCCCGTGCGGATATAGTTGCGCGGGTAGGCGCGGCTTACCGGGTTGATGGCGCTGCCGTTGATATCGGCATAATGGTCGGCATACACGGGGCCAAGGCCGTCCACCGGCTCGCCTGCGCCGTTGAAGATGCGGCCCACAATCTCGTCCGCAAGCGCAAGGCGCATGGGGTGGCCGGAAAAACGGGTAGAGGCGTGCGAAAGGTCCATGCCAGAGGTGCCGGCAAACACCTGAACGACGGCGCGCTCTCCCTCCAGCGCCACCACGCGGCCCGCACGCGGGCCGGCGGCCGTCTGGATGCGCACCATCTCTTCAAAGCCCACGCCCGAGACGCCGTCCAGCGCCACAAGCGGGCCGTTGATGTCAGAAAGGCCCAGATATTCCATGGCCATGCCGCTCACTCCCTTCCGACTGGCGCCTGCGCGCCCGCGCGCGCCGCCAGCAGTTTTTCACAGATGCCGTCTATCTCTTTTTCATATTCGCCAAACAGTTCGGGCTTGTCGTTCGGTATCTCGTATTTGGCCTTCACCAGTTTGTCAAACAGGCCGGCGGCCGTCATGTCGCTCACCGGCACGCCCCCGGCGCTGAGGGCGCTGGCCTTGTCGTACAAATGCAGGATGGCCCGCATCATCCAAAGCTGTTTTTCCAGCGGCACATAGGTGTCGTTCTGGTGGAAGGCGTTTTGCTGCAAAAAGCCCACGCGGATGACGCGCGCGGTCTCCAGCGTCACCTTCTGCGAATCGGGCAAAACGTCCGAGCCGATGAGCTTTACAATTTCCATCAGCTTGTTTTCCTCGCTCAGAAGGCCCAGCATGCGCCCGCGCAGCGCGCAGAACTCCTCGCCCAGGTTCGCCGTGTAGTAGGGGTCCAGGTCCTCGTAATATTCGCTGTAGCTCAGCGTCCAGTTGATGGCCGGATAATGGCGGGCATATGCCAGCGATTTATCCAGCGCAAGAAAGCAGCGCACAAAGCGCTTGGTGTTCTGGGTGACGGGCTCGGAAAAATCAGAGCCCTGGGGCGAAACGGCGCCAATGATGGAGACGCTGCCCTTCTCGCCGTTCAGGCTTTTCACACAGCCCGCGCGCTCGTAAAAAGCCGCAAGGCGGCTGGGCAGATAGGCGGGGAAGCCCTCTTCCGCAGGCATTTCTTCCAGACGGCCGGAAATTTCGCGCAGCGCTTCGGCCCAGCGCGAGGTGGAATCGGCCATCATGGCCACATCGTAGCCCATGTCGCGGTAATATTCCGCCAGCGTCACGCCCGTGTAAATAGACGCCTCACGCGCCGCAACCGGCATGTTGGAGGTGTTGGCAATCAGGGTGGTGCGCTCGGTCATGGGTTTGCCGCTCTTCGGGTCCTCCAGCTCGCTGAACTCGTTCAGCACCTGCGTCATCTCGTTGCCGCGCTCGCCGCAGCCCACATATACAATGATATCTGCGTCGCACCACTTGGCAAGCTGGTGCTGCGTCATGGTTTTGCCTGTGCCAAAACCGCCCGGCACAGCGGCCGCGCCGCCCTTGGCGATGGGGAACAGGCTGTCGATGACGCGCTGGCCTGTGACCAGCGGGCGGCTGATGGCCTCGCGCAGGGCCACGGGGCGCGGCGTGCGGATGGGCCATTTTTGCGCAAGGTACAGCGTGCGCTCTTCCCCGCGCGGCGTTTTTACCTTGCAGATGGGGTCCTGAATGGTGTACTGCCCGTTTTCTGCCGCCCAGGTAACCGTGCCGGAGACGTCCGGCGGCACCATGCTTTTGTGCGTGATGATGCTGGTTTCCGGGCAACTGGCAATAAAGCTGCCGCCCGTCACCTGCTGGCCGGGCTTTACCAGCACCGTCACATCCCACAGCTTGTGCTCGTCCAGGCTGGCCACATGCACGCCGCTGGCAATAAAAGCGCCGTGTTCTTGTGCAATGGTGGCCAGCGGGCGCTCGATGCCGTCAAAAATATTCTGCATAATGCCAGGGCCCAGTGTGGCGCACAGCGGCGCGCCCGTGCCGCGCACGGGTTCGCCCACTTTCAGGCCAGCGGTGTCCTCATACACCTGAATGGTGGTTTTTTCCGAAGTGATGCCAATCACCTCGCCAATCAGCCCCACCTCGCCTACATACACCATTTCCATCATGGAAAAGCCGCGCGCGCCCCGCAGGGTGACAACGGGCCCGTTGATCGAATAGATCGTGTCGTTCATGGCTTGCTCCTTCTTGATCTGCCGGTTGCATGTTTTGCGCGGCCTTTACTGCACACGCAGGCCGCAACGGCCCAGAAATTCCTCGCGCAGCGAGGCAAGGCGGTCGTCCAGCGTCTCGTCAAACAGCACGTTGCCGCACGCAAGTTTGGCGCCGCCCAAAGCAATGGCGGCGTCTGCGCACAGCTCGTACTTGCAGCCCGGCAGGGCGGCTTTTACCGCGCCGGCCAGCGCATCCAAATCGGCTTTCCGCACCAGCACGCGGCAGGGCCCCTGCGCGCAGGCGTCCCTGTGGCGCGCCAGCGCGGCCTGCACAAAGGCGGCATACGCCTGCCCGCTTTGCGCAAAGGCCAGCGCGGCCTCCTGCGCTTCGGCAAACAGGCCGTTTACAAGCTGTGTGCGGTAGCGCAGCAGCCTGTCGCGGTTTTCCCGCCGGGCCACGGCGGCCTCCAGCGCGGCCGCGCGCTTGGCGGCGCGGCGGTAGGCGTCCAGCTGCGTATCCACGCTGCTGTGGCGCGCCTGCTCTACAATCTGCCGGGCCTCTTTTTCGCCCTCCTGTACAATTTGCTGCGCCTCCATCGAGGCGCTTTTCAGCACGGATGCTTCAAACATCTCGCTGCGCTGCGCATCGGCCGAACTCTGTGTGCCAAAGGGGGCTTGTTTATTTTTCTGTGCCATTGCCTTCACCTCAAATCTTCACGCCAACCACTTCAGAGATGTAGCGCCGGATGCTGTCGCCGGGGTTGGAATCGCTGTGGCGGTCCGGCATTTCTACAATCAGCGGGCGCTTGCGCCCCAGCTTGTATGCAAACACGGTGTCGGCGCATTTGGCCACCAGCTTGTCGGTGATGAGCACAAGGCCAATCTCTTCGTCTGCACAGGCTTTTTCCAGCGCGGCGCGCACCTCATCCTCTTCATGCACCACCACGCCGTGCACGCCCACAAGGCGCATGCCGGCCAGCGTGTCCACATTATCGCTGATCAGAAAGTATTTCATGGCTTACAGCCTGGACAGAATGAGGATGGAGATAAGCATGCCGTACAGGGCGATGCCTTCGCCCAACGCCACGAAAATCAGCGCCTTGCCGAAGCTTTTCGGGTCTTCCGTCAAAGCGCCAATGGCGGCCGGGGCGCCCGCGCCCACGGCGATGCCGGCGCCAATGCCTGCAATGCCCACGCTGAGGGCCGCGGCCAGGTAGCCCAGGCCGCTGTTCATATCGGCGGGCGCTGCGGCGCTTTCGCCTTCTGCAAATGCCAGGGAAGAGAAGGCGCACGCCAGCACAAGGGCCAGGGCGAGCACCAGCAGGATACGGGCTTTGTGTTTCATCTGTTTCATGAGAATTTTCCTCCTTTGCGCGCGCACGGCACGCAGCATTTCAAAATGGAAAAGGTGCTTTGGGCACCGCGGTTCAGCTTTGCGCGCGCTGCGCAAGGCTTTGGAAGCAAAGCGGGGTAAAGGGCCTGCCGTTTGCATCAAAGAAGCGGCTGAATATCTCGTAAAATTCCAGACGCAGCACCTGGATGCCCACAAACAGGCCCTCCAGCGCCATCACAAACAGGTTGCCCACCACCACAATCAGCACATACAGCGGGCCGCCTGTCATTTCGGCCAGGGTGAACACCACCGTCATCATGCCCGCATGGGCCAGCACAAAGCCGCCCACACGCAAAAAGCTCATGGTGTTGGAGGCAAAGCTCAGCATGGCGTCGAACATTTCGAAAAAGCCGTTGAGAATGATTTCGCCGGGCTTGCCGGGCTTGTTGCCCTCGGAAAGCTGCACAATGGGCTCGGCAAAATACATCATCACAAACGGCACCACCAGGCACACAATCAGGAAGGGCACGCTGCCCACAAAGGGAAGCGGAATGCCCACCACGCTCAGCAGCAGGGCAATAAGCGAGAGGTAGAACACAAGGCCGGCCAGCCCGTTTACGGAAAAGACGGCTTTCACGGCCTTGCCGCGGCGCATTTCCGAGGCAACGCCTGTGAGGATGGCCGCCACAATGATGAACACACCGGCCGCCACGCTCAAAATAAGAATGGTGTTGATGGAATCGGGCTGCAGCACTTCCACCGGCTTTTCGGCAAAGCCCATGGCGCGGTACATGCCGTCCAGCGCATGCTCAAAGCCGAACACGCTGCCGTACACAAACCCGAACAGCACCGAGAACACACTGCACCTTGTGAGGATGAGCCCAATCTCCATATGCATCTTTTTATACATGATGAAGAAGCCAATCAGCCCCAGCAGGATGCCCTGGCCCACATCGCCGAACATCACGCCGAACAGGATGGCGTAGGTGATGCTGACAAAAAGCGTTGGGTCCAAATCGCCATAACCCGGCAGGCCGTACATTTTTACAAACATCTCGAACGGGCGCGAGAACCAGTTGTTCTTCAGCTCTACCGGCGGGGTGTTCCCGGCCAGCCTGGCGTCCACGCCCGCGGCCTCATCGCTCAGCAGGCGCACGCCCGGCACGCGCTTAAGCGTCTGTTCCACTTCCTCCAGGCGCGCCGCGGGCACATACCCGCTGATATAATAGGAATGATCCAGCAGCACCACATAGCGCCGCATGCTGAACACCTGGGCCTCATAGTGCAGCCACAGCGTCATTTGACACAAAAGCTCCAAATCGGCCGGGGTGGCCACATCGGCCATTTGGGAAAGCGCATCGCGCTCGGCCGAAAGCTGCTGCTGCTCGCTGATGAGCTTGGCAATGGCGTCCTGGGGGGTGCCGTGCACAAAATCGGGCACCCAGAGCCGTTCGAAGAACAGCGAGGCGAAAATGGAATCCACTGCCTCGGCGTGCTCGGCAGGCACAAAATACATGCCCCAGTAAAATTCGCCGTCAAAGTCATACTGGCGGAAGGTGAACGTGCCGTCCTCGTAATAGGGCAGCTTCACATAGCTGTCCTTCGGCAGGCGGCCAAAGCGCACCTTCAGGAACTTGCAGCTGAAAATTTCATCCATGGTGGCGTCAAGGCCCGTCAGGTGATACAGCTGCTCTTTTGTCTGCTCGCACGAGGCAATGCGCGCATTCAGCTCTGCCATGCGCTGGCCGCGTTCGGCCACCTCTGCGGAAAATTTTTCCACCGTGCTTTGCACCTCGTCAAACGCAAAGGCGCGCTGCGGCGCTGTCTGCGTTTCCGGCGGCGCCTTGCCCAAATCTTTTAAAAGGCCCAGCGCCTGCGCCAGCAGGGGCTCGAACAGGTTTTCTTCCTCCTGGGCGGACTGCTGCGCCACGAACGCCTTTGCGTCGTCCGGGTCAAAGCAGGAGAGCCCCGCAAGCAGCTCCAGCGCGGCGCGCGGCTCGCGCCCGTCACCGTAGATGTTCACGTGCTCCATCTTTACCATGCCCATGCACAAATGCACCTCACTTTTTGCCTGCCCGCACGCGGGCGCGGCATCAGTATTTCAAAAACGCGGCAATGTCGTCCGGCGAAAGGCCGTAGCGCACGCCCTCGATGATGTTGATGATGTTGCTGCGCTCAATGTCGCAAAGCACCAGCAGCGCCGCCAGCACTGTGTGCGGCGTGGAAGAAAAATGAATCAGCCGCTCGGCGCTGCGCCGCAGCACGCGCTGCTCGCAGATTTCTGCGCTGCCCGCGCCGCCCTCACGCCGTTCGCCATACAGGGCGGCCGCACGGGAGGCATTGTACAGGCGCAAAAATTCCGCCGTGTCGCGCGCAGCGGCAAGCTGTTCCATTTTGCGCTGGCTCAGCACGTTCCAATAGGGAAGCAGCAGGCGGCACAGCACGGCGGGCGTAAACTGCCCGGCAAAAAATGTTTTGGCGCGGTACAGCATGTCCAGGTTGTAAATTTCGGCCTGCTGCAAAAACAAAAGGCGGGTGTCTTTGGCGGCCGCACCCTTTAAATCGCGCGAGATAAGCTGCAGCACTGTGCCGTAATAGTAGGTTTCAAACGCATGCTCGCAGGCCAAGTAATCCAGCGCCTCGCCCTGCGCCGGCAGCACGCTTTGCAGCACCTTTGCATAGGGCGTGCCCGCCAGCACCGGCAGGCACTGGGCAGGCGTTTGCGCTTTGGCCAGCGCCAGAAGGCTGAAGCTGGTTTTATCTGCCAGAAAGCCCGGCAGATGCACAATATAATGATGGTGGAACCCCATCGAGAGCAGCCGCAGTTTGGTGAGCAGCTCGTCTATCTCGCAGCGCATCAGAAAATACGCCCCGAAATGCCCCTTGCGGAAAGAATAGCGCATCAGCGATTCGTACTTAAAAAAGATATCTTTGCGCAACGCCTCTTCCAGCTGCGCCCGGTGCAGGTTTGTTTGGGATACGCCCGCCAGGCATTTTTTAAAAGAGGGGTGTGCCTGCAGCGCCGCCGTCACCTCAATGACACTGCGCTTGCGCGCCAGCGCCTCATATTCGCTTTTTGTCAGCCGCCGCGCCGCAATGGCCTTGGCCTTCGGCACGATGGCAAGTGTGCTGAGCCCGTCCAGCATTTGCGGGGCCTCCCTTCTTGCCTATACAGGGCAGCGCATGCTTTTATGCCTCAAACATGCGTTGGCACAGCCCGTCCAGCCAGGCGTCGCGGTTTGCGTCAAAGCGGCCGTCCAGCGCATGCTTGGCGCGCAGAAATTCCTCATCCAGCGCTTTTGCCTGCGCCTGTTTTTCTTCGGCAAGGGCGGCATCCACCTGGGCCTTGCCCGCGGCCAGGCGCTTTTCATCGGCGGCGCAAATTTCTTCCGCCTGCTTTTGTGCATCGGCCACGGCCTGCGCTTTTGCCTGGCGTGCTTTGTCAATCATCTCGCGCGCCTTGCGGTCTGTCGCAAGCATCAATTCTACAAATTGCTCCATGGCAGAAAACACCTCCTGCTTTGCTTTTGGCCGGGCGGGGCGCCCCCTGCCCGGCCGCCTGCATCAATATCGGAATTTAGCATACTCTCTTCCCCGGGAAATATCAAGGGAAGCCTGCAGAAAATTTATGGGATGCAAAAGAGGGAATTTTGTGCATTTTTGAACGGTGTGCAAAGCCCGACACAGGTGCCCTGCCCGCTGCGCTTCAGCGCAAGGCCTGTGGCGCCATGTGCCAGCGCGCGGGAAAGCGCCAGCGTATCTGCAGCGGGCACCCATACCTGCGGGGTGCGCCGGGCACCGGGCGCGTACAAAAAAATGAAGTGCGGCCGCAGCTCAAACAGCCCGCGCATGGCACACAGCACAAAGCCGGCGTCAAAATAGGCGCCCAGCAGCGCGGCACCCGTTTTGACGGGCAGTGCGGCCAGCACCCGCATCCCCTGCGGGGCGCGCCGGGCGGCATTTTTCAGAAGAAAGGCCAGCGGCGCGGCGCCGGTGCCGGGCAGGGCGGGCGGCAAAAGAAAAACGCCGCGCGCGCCGAACTGCCCGGCCAGCGCCCGGGCCTGCGGGCAGGGCGAAACAGCGCTGCACACCCCTAGAACAGCCTGCGGGGCGGCGCTGTGCCACGCAGCCCAAAATTCCACCCGTGCCCCGGGCGCGGCGGCCATGGGCGCCCAGCGCCCGTCGGCGCCCTGCCGGGCATACCAGCCCAGGCACGGCTGCAACTGCCCTGCGCGCAAAACATCCATGTGATATGCTGTCATTCTCTGCTTCCCCCTAAAAGGCCGCGGCGCCATGGCTGGCACATTGTTTTGGCCTTTTTGCCATCTTATGCTTTTTTCGCCGCGGCTGTGCGGGCCCCTCTTCCTTTTTAGGGCGTAAACAGCTATAATAAAAAAGAAAAGCCGGGGCCCGGCGCAGAAGCTGCCCCGGAGTGGAATGACGGCCGCGGTTTGTGCGGCGGGGAGGTTTTGCATGAAAGGTCATGCCATGCTCATCCGCAAGCTGGTAATTGGCGCGGTATGCATTTTGCTGGCGGCGGGGCTTACGCTTGTTTTAAAAGAAGTGCTGGACACGCAGGACCCGGAACAGGCGCTGCCCATTCTGGAGGTGCGGTGCAACGATGTGCCCATGCCGCCGGAATATCTTCTGCGTGCTGGCTACGAGTGGAACTTTTTTACCACAAAAGAGACAAAGACGCCCGTTGTCCCCAATGAAGAGATGGCCCTGATGCCGATGGAAGTGATGGCGCAGACGCCGGTGGTTGTGTCGTACAGCACACGCCCGAAAGAGCTGAAGCTGCAGCGCTGGGACGCCGCCACCGGGGAATATCTAGAGGTGACCACCACCACGCCGGGGCATTTTCAGGCGCCGGCCGTGGCGGGGCGCTATGTGTACCGTGTCACAGGCACATGGACATTTCGCGGTGAGATTCAGGATTATTTCTGCCTGCAGGTGACATAAGAAGTTATGCGCGGAAACTATAAAGGCGGCGCATGGGTATTCCCATGTGCCGCCTTTGCTGTTTCCGGGTGGGCGAATTATGCAGCGCCACCGCCGGGCGGGGCGTCCGTCAGGGCCAGCGTGGCCGCAAGGCTTCTGCGGTAGGCGCCCATGTGCGTCAGGGCCACAAACAGCAGGGCCATCACCCCGGCGGCCATTACGGTGTCGCTGAGGAAGTGCCGCCCCATCACCATGCGGCTGAGGGCCATGCCGGCCACATAGGCCCAGCACACCGCCCAGATTAAACCGCGTCGCCGGGCAAAGCGCACCGATACATCACACACAATCAGCAGGGCGAAAATGCCGCAGGCCGAGGCGGTGTGGCCGGATGGAAAGCTGGTGCCGCCCTGCCCAAAGGGCCGCAGCCAGCTGGTAAAGCGGGAAAAATCGCCCGCGGCCAGCATGTCGTCAAAGCGCGTGCGGGCCCAGACAAGTTTCAGCAGGCCGATGACGGCAAGTTCCAGAATAAAATACACGGTGCCCCAAAAGCAGGCAAAGCGCAGGCGGCCAAGCCGGGCGGCGGAAACACATGCATAGCGCAAAGCCAGCGCCCCGCCCACGGCCAAAACCAGCCAAACGGCGCAGGTGAACAGCATGGGCACGGGCGCGCCGCGCCTGCGCAACACGCTGAAAGAATGCGCGGCCAGCGCCGCGCATCCGGCCAGTGCCGCGGCGCCGCACAGCACGCGCCAGGGCGGGGCGATGCGCTGGTCCGCCGCGGCGCACAGCGCCAGCCCGGCGGCAGGCAGGTACAGCGGGTAATAGCCAAATGCCTCCATCAGAATGGCGGGCAGTGATGCCGGGGAATACAGGGCATGATCCAGCGGAAGATCCCACACGGCGCCGGCGGCCATCCCGGCGGCAAACAGCGCAAGGCCCGCCCAGAAGGCCGGCCTTGTAAAAGCGCGGCGCACCATGTTCATCCCTCCCGGCACTGCTCTTTTTTCATCATACCACAAAGCGGCCTTGCAGGCAAAGCGCAGGCGGTGTATCATAGTTTTACAAGTTAGCAATGCAGAAAGCGGAGGAAAAGGGTATGGAGTATCGTGTGTTGGGGAAAACCGGGCTGCGCGTATCGGCAGTGGGGTTCGGCGGCATCCCCATTCAGCGGCTGGACGCCCCGCGCACCCGTGTGCTGATGGAGGCGCTGGCTGCGCATGGCGTCAACTATATCGACACGGCGCGCGGCTACACCGTTTCAGAAGAATTTTTGGGCCAGGCGCTGCAGGGCGGGCTGCGCGAAAAATTTATTTTGGCAAGCAAATCCATGGCGCGTACCTACCAGGCCATGGCGGCGGATATTGAGACGAGCCTGCGCAATTTGCGCACAGATTACATAGAAGTATATCAGATGCACAACCTGAAGCCGGAGGAATTCGAGCTGGCCTTTTCGCCGGACGGCGCGGCTGCGGCCATTCAGGATGCCATCCGGGCGGGCAAGGTGGGGCACATGGGGGCCACAGCGCATTCCGCGGCAGCTTTTGAAAAGCTGCTGAACTGCCCTCAGGTAGAGACCATCATGTTCCCCTATAATATTGTAGAAAGCCAGGGCGAAGCGCTGATTGCCCGCGCGGCGCAGCAGAACGTGGGCTTCATTGCCATGAAGCCCATGGCGGGCGGCAACCTCACGGACGGCACGCTGGCGCTGCGCTATATTTTGCAAAACCCCGGCGTCACGCTGGCCATTCCCGGCATGGCCGAGGTGCCGGAAGTGGAGGAGAACGCCCGCGCGGCCGAAGCCCTTTCGCCGCTGACGCAGGCGGAACAGGAAAAGATAGCGGCCATTCGCAAAGAGCTCTCCGGAAACTTCTGCCGCCGCTGCGGCTACTGTGCGCCCTGCACCGTGGGCATCGACATCCCCTCGTGCTTTTTGTTTGAGGGTTATTTGAAGCGGTATGACCTTGCGCAATGGGCCAAAGAACGCTACAGCGGCATGAAGGTGAAGGCGTCCGCCTGCATCGGCTGCGGTAAGTGCGAGGCGCGCTGCCCGTACGAGCTGCCCATTCGGGAAAAACTGAAAGCCGTCGCCGCGGCGTTTGGAGAATGAGTGATATGGAACAGGAAACAAATGGCTTTCGCCCGGCAAGGCTGTCGTGGGTGCTGGCGTTTGGCACGGGTGCCATGGTTGTTGCTATGCTTTTTCTGCTCTGGCTTCGGGCTGATTTACGCCATGTGGAGCAGATTGACACCCCGCAACCGCTGATGCCAGTAGAGATGGAGTATGCAGCTGGCGCTACAACGGGCGGTGGTGTGCTGCGCATAGAAGGGTTTGTGCGACAGAAGGGATTAGAACCTTCTGTGTTTGATTGTACAGTGGCACTAGTCTATGAGGATGGAACAGCGCTTGCATTGCCTACAAGGATGCTTTATTCGGGGCAATATCATATTTTCCCTGTAAGGCAAATTGCCTCCAGTGGGGTACTGGCCATTGCGGACCTTGCCGATTTGCCGGCCGGAACACCGGAAATCGTATTTTTGTGTAGGCATGATGGAATGGTGGCCAATGTTTACACGAATGTAATGGCCGAGGTGGAAAAAACAGCATGAAAAAAGAGTCAATATTCCAAAATAGGATTTTGTTGTTTGTCCCATTTCTGTTGTTGGCGATAGCCTATGCATGGAAGCAGGCGTCCTTCCCTGCTTATACTGGGGACGATGTGGCGTTTTTTGCTTATGCGTTGGACGATGGGAGCCTTTGGGAGTTCATTGTGCGCCGCTTTCAAACATGGACAAGCCGTGTTTTATGGGAGCCAATTACGGTGCTCATTTTACAAGGACCAATCGGCGTATTCCTATGGCGTGTAGGAAGCGTATTGTGTGTCGTGTTCCTGGCGTGGTTTACATTCCAAATGGCAAGTCGTGCCGGGAAAGCCAATCGTTTGCTTTTGGCATCCGCGAGTTGCGTGGCCGTTTATTACGTCCCGTGGAGTGTGCTGCAACAGACAGGAACGGTGTGCAGTTCTATGTTGTACCAATGGGCTGCAGCCGCTTGTGCGTTAGCGGCTTTGCCGCTTGTGCTTGAAAAGTACAGCTTTGGGCGGTGGGAACTAGCTATATGTGCTTTGGCATGTGTGTGGGGCGCCAATATGGAGCAATTGTGCGTGCTGATGCTCTTTTTACTAGGTGGTTACACATTATATGCTGCGAAAATACGGTGTGGCAAACTGTGGTACGCGGCGGTGTGCACAGGGTTATGTGCTATAGAATTGGCTGTGCATCTGTTTTGTCCTGGCAACAGTGCGCGTGCTGCAAAAGAAGTGTGGACATGGTTTGGCGATTATGGAATGCTTAGTATTCCGCAGAAACTGGAAATTGCTTTCTCAGGCACTATGTATTGGACAGTAGGTTTGGGTGAAGTATTCTGGGGCTGTGTTTATTTGCTTCTCGCCGTTCTTTGCATGAAAAACGGGCGCGGCTTTCTTCTGAAAGCCGTGGGCCTTGGCCCGCTTGTAATATGGCTCTTCACAGGCTTTATACCGAGGCATATCCCGTCTTTTCCACATTTATCCTTTCTTCTTACAACCTGGGGGATCATCACGATTGAAACGGTTCGAAATTTGATGGCTTATGTTCCGTTTTTGCTTTGGGCTGCTGCTTTTGCGATGCTGGTATGTACAGTATATATCATCATGGGGCATATGCCGCGCGCCTTGCTGGCAATAGGGCTTGTCTTAGGTGGCTTTGGCACTCGCCTTATGATGGGCTTTTCGCCCACGGTGTGGGCTTCGGAAGACAGAACTTTTCTCATTATGCATATTTGTATGGCTATGGTCGCGGTAATGTGCCTTGCGGTATGGCCTGTAAAACAGAATATGAAACAGACCCAAAAGATGCAGTAAAATAAAAACCTGCCGGAGAATTTTCCGTGATGTTCTTAACGGAGAATTGGTGGGTGGTATGTAACCGGAAGGTGTAAAAACCTTCCGGTTATTACTTTTTATGCGGTTTTTGCTGTTGGTTGTGCGAGGACGTCGATTGCGGGGACACCTTCCTGTTCGGGAAGTCGGAAGGCATAGTGGATTCGGATCGGGTTGCCCGCCGTTCGTGAGTATTTCTCGAACTTCTCGTACACCTCTATTCTGCGGATGAACACTCGCAACAGTTCGGGTGTCAGCTTCGGCATCTCAATATACTGCTTGGCGTTGCGAATAAATTCTTGTATGCATTTGTCCCTCATATCTACCTTGCCAATTCGCTCTGCCAACTCTTGCAGCTCACGCTTCTTTTCCGCCTGCTCCCGCTCATATCCGTTTGCCATTGAGTCATAGCGTTCGGGAGTGATCCTTCCCGATACTCTGTCCTCGTACAAACACCGAATGATGTTGTCCAGGTCTTGGATTCGCTTTTCGAGCTGCTCCTTTTGTATCCTGGCATTTCGGTAGAACTTTTCCGCTTCTTCCTCACCGCTCTGTGTTGCCATCGCATAGAACTCGTCGGGATTATCTCTTGCGAATGCAGTCACGGTTTGGAGGTTGTGCAGTACGATGGCATCGAGGACGCTCTCTCGGATATAGTGTGCAGTACATTCGGTCGTTCTTCTTTGGAATCCTCCGCATTGGAAGGCGTTGTTTTCCGGCTTTACGGTTTTCCCTCGGTGCAGATATAACCGCTTACCGCATTCACCGCAGAAGAGGAATCCTGCATACTTGTCCATCTCGCCTTGCTTGTCGGGGCGTTTCCGTCCGGCAAAGTGCCGTTGCACCATCTCAAAGGTCTTGCGGTCGATGATCGCTTCGTGGGTGTCCTTGAATATGAGAATGTTTTCGGGATCGTTCTTCAACCTTTTCTTCAACTTGTTGGACTTGGAATAGGTTTTGAAGTTTACGGTATCTCCCACGTATTCCTGATTGGACAGCATCTTACGGACGGTGTTCTGCGCCCAATGATACGGTCTGCTCAAATCGGGATTGCCTGATTTGTTTCCGCTTTTCCTAAAGGCGTACACGCTTGGGCAGAAGATCTTCTCGGCGGACAGTCTGTCACAGATCTTCACGATGCCGATGCCGCTTGCGTACATTTCAAAGATCCGTTTCACGATTGGTGCGGTTTCGGGATCGGGGATATACTGTTTCGGGTTATTGGGGTCTTTCATATATCCGTATGGAATGGTGGTTCCGACTCGTTCTCCGCGCTCACCTTTAGCACGCTGTACGGCTCTGATCTTGCGGCTGGTATCACGGGCATAAAAATCGTTGAAATAGTTTTTGATTCCGGAGAAGTCGCTGACACCGTTGGCACTGTCCACACCGTCGTTGACGGCGATGAACCGAACGTCGTATTGGGGAAAGGTGATCTCCATCAGCATTCCCGTTTGCAGATAATCTCTGCCGAGACGGGATTGGTCTTTCACGATGACGATTCCCACCTTGCCGTGTTCGATGTCGTTCATCATCCGCTTGAAATCGGGACGGTTGAAATTCGCTCCCGAGTATCCGTCATCCACGTAGAATTGGATGTTCGGGAAGCGGTGCTGTTCTGCGTACTGCTGTAAGATTAACTTTTGAGACGAGATTTGTCAAGGTTATTTTCTCCCGCTGAATACAAATGTCCAACTTTACTGTGAATAGCTCAGATATAATAAACACAGAGCCGCAGAATGGCCAGGGTTGCCATCACCGCCGCAATGATTAGGATGGTGTTTCGGTTTTCTCCGGCCACTCCGATGTCAATCATACTGGCCAGGGCAGTAGGCAGCAGCATGGCTGTCACAGCGGAGAGCAGCATCAGCGCCAAGAGGGCGGCCACATGCTTTCCGCTGAGTTTTACACGGGAAAAAATCGTACCCATAGTTTTCCTTTCTGCTCGTCGTACTCGCATTTTAGCTTGACAGGGCAAATA